>Ga0181348_1000008_pt1 | contig 65444 bp, 60 predicted proteins | sample Su13VDMM110DN_FD_130092 | JGI IMG/M metagenome (GOLD analysis project Ga0181348, IMG submission 130092) | Freshwater viral communities from Lake Michigan, USA - Su13.VD.MM110.D.N | ecosystem: Environmental > Aquatic > Freshwater > Lake | place: USA: Michigan | collected 2013-07-16
GCCTTCCGCCACGTCACCGTCATGGTGCCGTCCGGGACGAAGTTCCCGGAGTTCGAGTATTCGAAGCCCGACGGCGGGACCGTGGTGACGGCATCGGCCAGCCGGTGCCAGACGCCCTGCCAGGCGTCCTGAGTCAGGACCGCCCGCGCCTGCCAGCAGTAGGGATCGACAAAGAACACCGAGTCTCGCGCCAGCAGCGCGAGAACGACCTGCATCGGACGAATGCCGCCCGAGAAGCAGGCACACACCTCGACCACCTGGTCGACCTCCCATCGTGCCAATCGCCCCAGGCGAGTGTCGATGTCCCGGCGGAGCGCCTCACGCTCCTTTTCGCCGAGGCCGGCGACATCAATGTCCGCCGGGATACAGTCTGCCCCCCACTCCTGGCGGAGCAGGTCACGATAGGCCTTCTCGGCCATCGAGACATACGAGGCGTGCTCCCTCTCGCAGATGGACGATCCCGACAGCATCCCGCACGTCTGCATACCGCAATAACTGCAGACGGTCGGCGTATTCTGCGCCGATTCAGTTTGGGTGGATACGCCACCGCCGGTCACGACCGAAGCCGCTCCTACGTTTTTACGGGTTGCCATAAACCACCGCTGCCACGAGTGCAGCGGTGGTTTACATCAAACCTCGACGATAAGCTCGTCAACCACACCACTCGGCAGGTGTCGCCCGGATTGATCCTATGCCTTCGCCAAGGCGTCCATCACCTTGGAGACCGCCTCTTCGGCCGCCAGTTCCACACCACGCGGGGATCCTGCAATCCCCTTGTGGCCGCCGGCCGTGGGGCCGAATGCCGCCTGCATGATGGTGCAGGCGTTGCGCTTGTCGTCCTTCTCCGCGAACGAAAGCGTCACCGCTTTTGTATTGGAGTTGAACGCCACCACGGCCTCCGCCACCTCCCCCGAAGGGGTGGTGTAGAGGTGATTGACGAAGGCGTCGCTGACGCGGACGATGGTGCCGGCCGTCAAGGTGCGGAAGGAGGACGCGTTCAAGGCCTCACCAGCCTCTTTGAACTCCCGCCCCGCCTTCCGATACGGACGGTCGGTGCCGGGTTCCTCCCACAGGATCTTGGCCAGCGCCGTGAGGTGGGCCTCCACCTCGGCCGTGACGTCGTGGATGACGTCCCGCGCCCGCTGGGGTGAGCGATTGGCCTGGCTCCACGCCCAGTAGGCGTAGAGGGCGTCCACCGTCATGGCCCAGCCGGGCAGGCTGGTGTCCTGCTTTTCCCACTCCCCTAACTTGTGTGGGCCATTGACATCTACGAAGGACGCCAATGCCCAGAACGCGGGGAAGTTGCCCATGATGTTACCATGGGCGTCCTGCCCCATGGCGCGGCAGATGCCGCCGATGGTGTCGAGGTCGACATGGGACACCAAGATAATCCCCTCCGACAAATAGGGGATGCCCGTGTCGACACACGGGCAGGGGTTGGCGGACCGGCTGCCGTGGTGGGCGGCCGTGTAGATGGCGCCCTCCACGACGGTGTCCCCATACTCGGCCTCCACCGAGATTTGGGGTTTGACTGTCTGCGCCAGTTCGACGGTGGGCGCGAGGATGACCAGAATTCCGCTGGTCGCGGGTTGGAGGGATACGCCCTCCGCGGTCACGGCCGAAGCCGCTCCTACGTGTTTGGTCATGACCATACCTCCGGCTCCTCATGGAAGCGCCGGACGAATGCCCACAATGGAAGCAGGGCGTCGTTCGCTGGCGATGCGACCGCGACGCCCTGCTCCAAAATAGATGTTCCTCTGAATTTCTCCGGGATTACGGAGATCGTCAGAGCTCGACCTGGCACTCCGGCCAGCTTTTGCCACGAACATGAGGCAGTCGGACTTTACCCCTCCGACCGGGTTGTTGGGTTCTACCCACGAAATTGACGGCATTTGTATAGCGCCCCGCTGGCGCTGACCCTACCCCGGGACACCACCCACCTATGCCAGGTAGGTGTCCAGGAGCACCTGTCGGCGCTCCTGTCTGTCCCCTTCCCGCCCCACCCTCTGCGCCGTCTCCGCAAGCTCCGTTTCCAACGGAGTTGCGTTGCCACAGAGAACCGCAATCTGCGCCGAAGCGAGCAGATTGTCGGTTTCCATGTGGCACAGCGCCCTCTTCAACTCCACCGCCGCCTTGGCGTGGAGCTGAACCTCATCAAGCCGGCTCGCCTCCTTGAGAGCCCGCAGGCCCTCGGCGATCGCCAACTCTATACGGCCCTCTTTCGAGAGCGCGGCCTCACCCGAGACACTGGGGACCGTAAGGGCGGTCAGTCCGGCACTTGCCATGATGAGCCTGCCAAGCTCTTATGGTTCTGCCACTCCCTGGCCCTGATCGTTCCGGCGTCCGTCTGGAGCGCACTCTCGCAAGAGATACGCTGCCTCGACAAGATCACCTAGACCGGTGGGTGGGGGTGGCAGAACCGCAAGGTCCTGACGCTGAAGGCTATGTGCCTGCTCAATAGATTATGGGCAGCTTTTGCTCCAAGAGAGACACTTTTAGGGTTTGACGTAATCTATCGAGCACTATAGGCTTCGGACATGCCTAAAAACCCGCTCGTCCACACAGACCCCGCCCTCATAGCTAAGCAGGTCAAGCGCCAGGCTTACTACCAGTCAAAAAAGAGGGAGTTCAAGAAGTATGCCGCGGATCGATATCAAAAACTCAAGAAAGAGTTTCCCGAAAAAGCCGATGCCGCCACGATGAAGTGGAGAGAAGAACATCGTGATGAATACAACGCCTACCATCGCGATTATCGAGGGAAGCGGGCACAGGAGGGGATTCCGGTCGATCTCAAGCGCAGAGTGGCTTGTGCCGAGGTCAGCGAGAAAAAGCGTCGTGAAAAGTTTGAAGCCAAGGAGGCTGCAAGGAAGGTAGAGATCGTCGAACGGAGTCGTAAGAGATTGGAGGCGATCAGGCTAGGGCAAATTCTACCATCACTCGACGAACTCAGACTTCATGTGCTTCGGCAAAAAGAAGGAGTGGAGTGCCACGACTGTTTGATCTCTTTCCCTTCCTTCGTGATGGAATTTGATCACCGAGATCCTTCTCAAAAAAGTTTCAATCTCTGTAGTTTCACCAAAAAGGACGCGATGACCTTCGCCGACCTCGACGCCGAGATGGCCAAGTGCGACCTGGTCTGTAAGAACTGCCACGCCATCCGCACCCACACGCTGGGGCGGCCGCGGCGAGTCAGGAAGTCAGCCTCAGCTTCAACCGCAGATGAATCGACGCCCCAGGCGCCGTAGACCCCACCTGCGTGATCTTGGCCCGCCACGAGGAATCTGCCGCCATCGCCAAAGGAGTCCCGAACGTCGTCTGGACGAGCGTCTGGCCATCCGCGAGCGTCGTGACCTTGTTTTGGACGGCCCCGCCGAACGCCAGGATGTCCACCAGTAGGGCGGCGCCGACCGGCGCGTCCTGCACGATCAGTTCGGTGCCGTAGCATTCCACGTTGTGGCTGGCGGGCACGCGGAAGAAGCCGAAGACGGCATTGAGGCTCGCGGCCCCCTCCAACATGAAATCGATGCCGGCCCCGAAGAACTCGATGCCGGTCGTCGGCGTCGGATCCGGAATCGACGCGTCGTCGTCCGCCGGGATGTCGAGGCTTGGCGCGGCCTGCGAGATCGAGAAGATGCCGTTCGCGATTTCCGAATAGGAAACGCCCTCCTCGCCATTGTCGACGACCTTCAGGAGTCCCCAGTAGAAAAAGCCCGGCTCAAGCTTCTGCCGGCTGGCAACCCCGGGGATCTTGAATCGGATGTCGCCAAGATCGGACGACCTGACGTAGTTGAGTCCAAAGATGTCGTCGGGGTCCTCGACGTTCGTCTTGATGACCAGACGCAGCGTGCAGTTGACGCCCGGGTCAGGAAACAGGAATGAGATGTCGGCGCCCCACATGATCACCATGGGGGAGGCCGGCGTCTCGCTCAGCAGTCCCGGAACCTCGACGACAGTCGGATTGGGGAAATTTCCTGTGAAGACAATGTCCATCGTTACTGAGTGCCGCCCGCGATCAGTTCGGCGTTGGCCGGAAGCGTCGTCGCCATGATCTTGTAGGTGATGGCCATAAGGTCCTCGAACGTCACGAAGGCGTTGTCGACTCCCGTCGCCGCCTTTTCTTCCACGAGGAACCAGGTGGAATCGCCGGGAAGTTTCCCCCAGAGCTGAAGGACTGTGCCGGTGGTTCCGGCACCCTTCACGATGCAGCGGATCTTGTGACCCTCTCCCCAGCGGGCGCCCGTGTTGAGATTGATGGTGGCGGTGATGTCGGCAAGCGTGTGGCCGGGGGAGCCGTCATCGACTGCCGTCACGGTCCGGTAGGTTCCGAAGTGCGGGTAGTAGAGGATGGGGAATTGTGAGGCAAAGGAGTTGCCGATGATGGTGGCGGTCATGATGAGATGATATTGGAGTTTTTGTTCTGAGAAAAGCCTTACTTGAGCTCTTTGACGATCGCGGGCTTGCCGGGCTGCGGGACGTTCACGTAGAGATCTCGTCGACCCAGATGTTTCTTCAGCCGCCCAACCGCCTCGCTGGAAAGGTTCGCGATGGCATCCAGCGCCTGCTTCTCGACGGGATCGAAGAATGCACCGTAGCTGCAGTCGGCACACCCCTGCTTGGGCTTCCACTGCTTGTTGGCCTGCACGAAAGCTTCGACGGCCGGAAGGAGCTCGGGAACGACTTCGACGATTGAATGGCTCGATACGAGTTTGAGAGCCTGATTGCCCGTGATGATCATGTGGTGACGAGTGTGAAGCTTGAGCCGGAGACGTTGGCGTCGGTCAGGAAGATCTTGTAGGAGGTCACGTAGCCGTTTCCATTGGTGACGTTACGCACCGTTTTTGTAAAGGCTCGTGACACACCGTTGATGACGAGGGTGTCGATGTCGGCAAGATCTGCCCGGATGGCCACGTAGAAATATCGCGGGCCGGCACTGTTCGTCAGCGACTTCGACAGGATTTTGGACCACACGAAATCCTTGGGGCCGGCCTCCAGTGTCTCGTCGGTTGCCGCATGAGTGGGCGCCATCCCCCAGTAGCGGACCAGCGTGTTCGCAGGTGTCGCCAGTTTCTGGGAAGACTGCAGATTGATGAGGGCGTCGTTGGCGACGCGCAGTAGCGCAATCCTCGCCTCAATCTGCGCGACGTAACGGCGGAGATCCTCAGGATTTGGAAAGATCAGCGTGATGGCGTTGGTGCGGTAGAAGGGCTCGTCAAGCGTCGGCGACTCCTCGACGGTGGTCATCATGGAGGCCGACGCCACATCGTAGAACTTGTCCAAAAAGATCTCGTCCTCGCTCGAGACAACCTCCCGCTGCATAATGAAGATTTTGGGCGAGATGTTGTCGGCCTCCGTAATCGTGATGGTCACGGAGTATCCCGACATTCCATTCCCGGCCGCTGCCAGCGAGCTGCTCTCCTGCTTGGTGTAAATGATCGTGGTCTTCATGAAAATGTAAGCGATGGCATACTTAATCGATCGTCACGATGACCTGGTTGACTGACACGATACACCCCAAGCCCGCCACGCTGTGCTGGGCGGTGACGGACAATGTGCTGGTCGCGGTGGTGTTGACGGCGGTCAAGAGGTCGGCGGCCACCATTTTTCCGTTGGAGTTGTAGACCGTTCCAGCCCCCCTCGTCTGCATGGAGCCCGCGACACCGGCCGCCCGGATCGTGCAGGTAAATTCACACAAAAAGGGCGACTCGGTCTCGCCTCCCACCGAGGTTGGCATCGTGACGGTCCCGCGGACTCCCCCACCGAAATCGAGCCTCACAGTAAAGAACTGGCCGTTGCTGCCGTAGGCGTATCGGCCAATCACCAGAACCCTCAGAACTTTCCCGGCGGTCAGCGTGTTGGCAGGAACCGAGTAGCTGTGGAAGGTGTTGTTGGCGGAATCGCTCTCAAAGGTCGTGGTGTCCAGCTTGACGCTGGCAGCGGTCGAGCTGGTCGTCGACACCGTGATGCCCCCCGCTGAATTCGTAATGGAGATCCCGGTTCCCGCCGAAATGCTCCCCTTCTGTATGCCGCCACTACCCGCGTTGAGCGCGGAATTTCCAATCAGGAATTCGCCATTGGAAAAGCCTGCCGGATTGGCCACGGACAAATCGATGGAGCCCGAGCCATTCGTAATGGTCACGCTGTTGTCCGTCGAAGTCAGCCTGGCCTTGGTCAGCCCGCTTCCGTTGCCGATGGGCAGGTAGCCGTTGCCGTATCCATTGAAGGCTGTGGCGTATGCGGCGGCTGCTGAAAACAGGGTGAAGTCCTCGGCGTGCAGGTAGCCGTTGACGCTTCCACTGGAGCGGGCAATCGAGATGGTGTTGGTGGAGCGGGAGAGTGGCGACGAGAACGTCAGGATGGCGTCCTTGGTATCAAGGGCCGCCTGCAGTCCGGAGGTCTTGGCGATCGTGAAGGAGGCGTTGGGGACTACTGGAGCTTGGCTGAACGTATTGATGCCCGTCAGGGTGTTGTTGGCGCCAAGCTGCGCGTAGAGCGTATTGGCCGATGTGACGTTGAGGGCGAACGTGACATGGCTGCCCGAGGCCGTCGACGGAACGATGACGCCGGCGCCGCCAGCCAGGCTGAACGTGAAATTTCCGGCGTTCGACGTCAATGATGGTGGATTACTCAGCACGAGTGTTGAGTTGGCGCCGGCAAGGCTCAGGACGTTGGTGGCGCCGTAGCCCTTCCAATCAAGGGAGCCGTTGAATTCGCCGGCAGCCAGTTTGAAGCCGCCGGAATTCCCGATATACCAGAGCAGGCCGGTCCGGCCGGAATCCGAACCACCCAATGTGTTGTTGTAGTCGATGATGACCTTGTTGCCCGACCCTCCGCGCAGAAAGAGCGGGGAGGCCCCCGTGTCGATTTTGACGCCGTAAATCCCGCTGGTCAGTAGGCCCATCGAGACATTGTTGGACGTCCAAAGATTACTGGCGTAGCTGACGCCGCCCAGCACCGCCATCCCGGAACCCGACTTCACCCACATCGCTCCATTGGAGGCCCCGACGAATCCGGGGAAGGTGTATCGGGGGCTGATGAGGAGCGTCTCGGCACCCGGGCTGCCGATCGGCGTCACGTAGGAACCGAGTGGCACGTATCCATTGGATTGGCCGCGCTCCGTCCGAGACTGCAGGGCTGACGCCTCCAGCTTCGTGATGGCCGAACGCTCATTGGGGCTCTGGGCGAGAATCAGGGCGGTGTTGATGGATGTTCCCAGAACAGCCAGCATCAGGGTGGTCAGAAATTTCTTCATCGGGGTATTGTAGCGTAATCCTGCGGGTTCAAAAGCGATTTCCCGTTACCATTTCTGGAGAGGACATCTTCTCAGCCCGGCGACCTTGCGTGACGCTCGGCACGGGCATTGGCGGCATTCTTCAGTGTCGGGCACAAAATGTTGGCAATCCAGGCAGATCGACAGTCGGCGGGAGGCCTCCTCGGCCGAAATCTCCTCGACCGGACTTGACTGGGCCGGGACGACCCTGATGGGAACCGACTCCGACTCCTTCTCTTTTGGAACCAGTCCCCAGGTCTTGATGGCGAACGGAGGGATATTGGTCTTGATGCGCCCCCCGAGCCGGTTGAGTTCGCTGAGCTGCTGTTCTGTCGACATCTTCAGAAAATCCGAGGCCGTTCCTTGCTGCCGGAAAATTGAAAAATAATGCTCGGGGGTCCGATACAGCCGGTTCCTCCAATTTTTCTCGATCCACTCCGCAAGGATCGTCGACGTCTCCGCGGAGTCCTCCAGGATCTTTTCGATCGTGATGGTCTTGATGAGTGCCTCAAGTGTTTGTCGCACCAGAGCGTCTTGTGGCGACGCCCCCATGACGTGGGTCGACAGATCCCGGCCGCCATTCTTTGAGGCCCAGAAGCGGCGCATGACGGTCAGGTCCTGGAAGCTGCGAATGCCGCCAACATCCCCATCCATCACGATGCCTCCGGTTTCACGCAGAGCCCACCATTTTAGAAGTTCCGCCCGGCTGGCGCGACGCTGGACGAACTTCAAGGCCTCGGCCACATCCACCGAGACGTCGTCCGGTATCGAATCGATCAGGCGAATCTCCCAGTCTGGACAGAGCGTTCTGAACCGGGCGACATTGTCCAGGACGACATTGCTGTCCCGGCAGGACATCCAGACGAACGTGGCAATCTTCGGAATCATGACTGGTGGATCTTGCGGGCGTCGTCGACGGACATCTCGGGCTTCTCGAGCTTCCTGTTGACCGCGTTGTGAAGGTTGACGGTCCAGGTGAAAAACTCCTCGGCGCCGCCCTTCGGCGGTGGGTTGGTTTCCACGCTCTGCTTCCAGAACCCTTTGCAGGTGGAGCAATGGATTGAAGCCTCAAAGAGATCGAGGAAGGGGTTCATGGATTCAGCCCGGCCGTCCCAATTGAGAGCGAAGCGGTGCAGGGAACTCCACAGTTTTGGCCCCGTAATCGCCATGGAGAGCGCGGAGGTTCCCCGCTCCCGTTCGCGCTCCAGGTATTTTGCCCATATCGCCGCCGCCGTCGCCGCGACCTTTGGATCTGAATCGATAGCGGTCTGAGCCCACGAGATCAGATCCTGCTTGCGGGCCGTGATGGCCTTGATGACTTCGGGCGCAGACTTTCCGAGTTCCGGCGTCTCAGACTTCCAGGGAGTCAGCTCGGGAAATGTCTGAAATAGTGAGGTGGCGCGTTCCGGGATTCGACTGAGTCGGAACGTCAGGGCGTAGATGATGGATTCCAGTTTCATGAACATGGGTCGGGGCAACAACAGGCCCCCAGCGAGTCGGTGTGGGAAGGATCGCTGCACGCGCAGGGCTCTGCAGCGCCATAATTTATCGCGCAGGGATCGGCGCAATGACTGAAGCATTTGGGGCACTCTGGATCTCCATACAGCTCCGCGTCGACATAGACGCATTCGGACTGTCCGGTCTCGGGATTAATTTCCATCACGTAGCCACAATCACAGCAGCACGCATCCGTCCCACACTCGCATCCAGTTTCCCCGCCGTTTTCGCATGGACACTCACAGCCATCTTCGCAATCACGGATGCAAAAACACTGGAGAAGGCTGATGATGGAGGCCAGTTCCATCCATGGACACAGACAGATGAGGCCCGAGAAGCTCTCGCCACACTTTTGACAATCCTCGCTGCCCGTGACGGCTTTCAGTTCGGCCAGCATGTCGTAGGTAAGCGCCGTGGTGCATTTGATCCCTTTATTGGGAGCCTTGCAGAACGAAATAGTGTCGGGGCCGCAGGGGTCACAGAATCCATCTGTTCCCGAGGAGAAAAGCGGGAGGATCGACTCCACCCTGGATTTTACCTCGGCGGCCTCACCAAAGGTGCCCGTGATGAGCCTGGAAAGTGTGATGGCGATGTAGCCCTCTCCAGTAGAACCGTTCCCCATGTAGTCGACTGTCTTGAGTATCATCAGGACGTAATCGGCACCATAGGGATAGCTCGGATCATATACCGCCTGGTAGTGGCCGGTGGCCGTGATGCCGCAGCAGACCTCGATGGTCTCTTCACACTCGACATCCGGCTCCGGCACCAGCTTGGCGCATTTGAAAAGATTGACGGCCGCCCTGATGTCCTCAAGGCTTTCGCTTGCTCCCCAATCGACTGGCTCTCCACAAAAACTGCCGGCCTCCGCGACCTGAAGAGCTTTGAATCCGCCGTAGATGTTTCTTGAATAGTTTCCGGCCGGACAGAATATGGACTGAGTGGGATCCGAAGGGCTGCTGGGCAGAAAGACCCTGCATCCCGTGCAGGCATCGATGGTTCGAGCATACCATGTGCCCTCCGGGTAATTGAAATAGCCGTAAAAGGCGGGGCTATTCAACTTGGTCAACAAGTCTCCGCCGGTCACAATGAAATCTATCTGGCTTCCATCGCAGATAGCGAAAGGGTAATCGAGGGGGTCGGCAACTGTGCTCTGCACCTGAATCCTGAAAAAACCAGTGCCGACCGGAAAATCTTCAATCTCCTCGAGATGAGGAGCCACTCCATATTTAGACCCCTCGGCCATCGAGCAGGAATCGAGACGATCCCACAGGGAGTTGTAGCGGCTTCGCAGCGTCAGAAGATGGGACCATTTTACGCAGGTCACGTCCTGTATGGCTCCGAGATGATCTGGTCGACCCGCCGTATTGGTGCATCCGTAGCTCATCAGCAGAATAGCGCCTGAGCGCAGCTTGAAACTGGGGCGCATTCCTGGTATCCCGGTTTTCCCTTGGGACCGCTGGGACCGCTGGGGCCGGTGGGGCCGGTTGCCGTGGGGCCTGTCGGCCCCGTGGCCCCGACAGCGCCCGGAAGGCCGTCCAGCCCTTGCGGCCCCCACTGACCAACGACACCAGGGTCGCCGGCGCACCCAGATATTCCGGGACGTCCTGGACGGTAAAGCGGCACCACAAGCCCTGATGGAGCCAGACAGAGTGCGTCCAGTTCGACCGGATCGATCTGGCAGCCAAAGGTCAATGGTGAAAGAAAATGGCAGTCCATCTTCAGGCGTAATAGCAGGCTAGGCAGGAATCGCAACCCCCGACATGATCCCGGCCTTTTCTGCCCCGGGGGCCTGAGGCTCCGGGTGCGCCACCCGGACCTGTCGCGCCTGACTCCCCAGCGGGGCCAGTGGGACCATCAGCTCCTGGTGATCCTGGACTCCCTTTACCACCGGCGGGACCAGTGGGGCCTGGTTCACCGAGACATCCCGGACGTCCCGGCGGTGACGGTGCCGCCACGACCAGTGATGATGGCGCCGGACAAAGCACGTCCAAGGCTGGTTCGTCCAGCCCACATTCCTGAACGAGAGGTGATAGAAAAGTGCAGTCCTTCATGAGCAATGGCGGCGGGCGCTTAAACGATCTAGGGCAAAGCCATTTGGTTATCGCACCACGGAGGAGTGTTTGGAAATGCCGACCCGGAACTAATCCAGTCCATGCAATCGTTGTAGGTTACCGTTATTTTCGCGGGCGCAGGCCCGGCGGAGAGGAAGGCGTTGCCTGCATAAACCAGCTTCCCACTTCCATCCACGGCCTGGGCTTCCACGGACGAATAAGGCGTGCCGGTCACGAAGGCGGCGCCATTCACGTCCACCGACGATCCGGCGCCGGAAGTCGCGTCGATCGTGCCTCGGGAAACCGGCGTGCATCCCCTCGTATTTGGATAGACTGCCGGCGGATATCCGTTTGCGTGATCTCGGGCGTCCACGAAGGGCGAATTGGTCGTGTAGCCGCCGGTGCAATAAACCTCGATGGGGAGGACGATGCAGTGACGACCCGGCGCGATGCCGCCACCCGACATGTAGAAGCAGCTAGTGCAAGGTCCGATGCATGCTCCGGCGGAACTGGTTCCACTAGCTCCCGATGGGCCAGTGGCCCCCATGGGGCCGGCGCCACCGCTAACCGCCGCAGGTCCCGTGGGGCCAGTGGCACCAACCGCTCCATTGATGGGGGAATCGTCGCCGGCCGGGCCAGTGGGGCCGGTGGCGCCTGGTCCACCGAGACATCCCGGACGTCCGGGACTGCCTTCGGGTGATGGCGCGGGCAGGCCGGTGGGAGCCAGGCAGAGGGCGTCCAGGTCCACAGCCTCGATGGTGCAAGGCTGGACGAGCGGAGAGAGAAAGCGGCAGTCCATCAGACATCGCAGACGGGTCCAAGTTTTGCCGTCTGCACCCTCAGTTGAATTTTATGTTGCTCAGGAAGATTGACGACCTCGATGCCGTTGGTTCCGCGGACGATAAACCTCCCCTGTTTATTCGGCGACTGCCCGTTTATCGACATGACGGCCCCGGAGCAATGGGTGGACGCCGGAGAGATGGAGCCCGTGAACCGTCCAAGTCCTGCGCCGAGCGACGGAGCCAGCATGACACCACCTCTGGTTCGCTGCACCTCCATGTTGTATCCCTGCTCAATCTGGAGGTTTCCGCCGACAATTTCATCATCATCATCGGCGTGGACGATCCTGACGAAATCGATCTGGGTGCGGTAAAGATTGGCGACGACCGACGGTTCCAGGAGGGCTGTTCCATTGAATACCAGCGAGGTTGCGTCGGGAATTCCAAGGATGGTTTCGCCCACCGCAATGTCGAGCCGGCCAAGCAGTGATGCGGGGTAGAATGGATCGGCCACTGAGGCTTTCATGCGGAGAGGCCAGTCCGTCGTGGAGTCGTCGACGAGGAACGAGAATGTGAGAGGGGCGTCGGTCCGGCCCATCGAAAAGATCAGGAGGTGGTGGCCCGCCACAGCACCATCAACTCCGGAAGTTCCACCGGCGATCGCCGTCAGTTGCGGAGCCAGCTCCGGACGTTCACGAAAAAAACCGTGGGCGTCCAAGATGACGCCGTCGGAAAGCTGGGTGGTGTCGGCTGCAGTCAGCGGACAGTTTTCGACGAATGGAAAACGCCGCTGGACATTGGCCGTTAGAAACTCCTGGATGGCGCTCATTTGGAAAGGGAGAAGACGATCTCGTGCTCGCCTGGCTGGATGCGAAGGATTTGACGCACGTCCTCGGGAGTTTCGGCCTCCGCAAAGGGTTCGAGCAAAAGGCGAAGTCCACCAAACTGGTCTGGAACGACATCGTTAATTCCCAGCAGGCTCGGTCCGATCGGCGGGCAACACCGCTGACGGGATGTTGTGGACCCCACGGCGTCGAAGCGGATCGATGAGTCACTGGTCTTGACGATGCGGATTCCGTTACCCTCGACCAGCGCGATCTTTCCATTCATGGATCCGGCCGAAGTTAAAATCTCCTCGAGGACCACTGGGGGGATCGGGATGATGCAGCCGGGCTCCAGGGCCGTCTGGCCCTGATCGAAGCTCGTCGTGCCAAGTCCGAGATGTCCGAAGACCGAGAGAGCTCCGCGCCCAAAGACCACAAGGCCTCTGTCGATCCCCCCTTTCGTCACAATCCTCGATACCCCTCCGGCGAGATCCTGCTGGGTAGCCTTGAAAACGCCAAGGCGATTCTGGCCCGCCATCACGACGCCCGACACGGAAGCTCCACTGACCGTCAGCGACTGAATCCAGACCGGGGCGAAAAGGGTGGATGGCAGCAGCACTTGTGCGTCCACGAGAAATTCGTCGGGCAGTGGCGAGTCGGCATTGGCCTCATGAAAGGGGAATCGCTGGAGATCTCCCGAGTTCTGATTTTGAACCGTATTGGGCATGGCCGACTATATCGTCCATCAAAGGACTGGTGAAGGGAAAGTTTCGTCGCCCACAACTTTGTAATCCGTGACGGGCTTTGCATCCTGCTCGAAATCGCCCGAGCCCGAAGGAAGGCGCCCGTATTGATCCGGCATCACAGGACGGGCACAAAGGGCGACGCCCGTCCTGGTCAGCAGGAACAGAAGCACGTCAGCCCCAAGCTTCCTGACCTGTCCATTATCGTCGACCAGCTCGATCGTGATAATGCCTTGCTCGTCCGGGACTACTCCGTTGATCGAGAGGATCGGCATGGCGGCGCAGTCACATGGCGTCACGGCTTGCTCGCATGGAGAGAGGAATCGGGTGGGGTCTGAAAGTCCGATCTGCAGCATGTCCAGCGGATCTCCATTATGTGTCCCCTGCGTCATCGAGATCTGCATGGCGGAGGTTCCGCCGAACTCGATCAGTCCACTGGTTCCCGAGATCCCCGAGACCCCAAGGCTCTGCACCGGAAAAGGACCGGTAGCCAACACTACGTGCGATTCCAGCACCATGGATGTTGGGAAGATGTGGAAGCCGCGATGCCGTTGGAGGATTTCGGAATTGCCAGGTTCAAACGGGGTTCCGAACGTGATGAATCCGCGGACTCCGTCGACAAGCGCATGGAGGGACTTTCGGGCGTAGGCACCGTCAATCCCCTTGACGACCGAAGCTGTCCCGATGGCCGCGCCGGTCGCCACTGAAGCCAGCACGATCGACAAGACCCTTTCGGTGATCGTGCAGGACTGGATGTAGATGCCGGCGTCGCATTCCTGAACGACCAGCGAGGCATCACAAAGGATGAAGTCCGGCAGTGCCCACCCCATATTGAGGGATGCCCGGCCGGTGTCCTCCGCCAGAGGAAAACTCCTCAGACAGTTTTGATTGAGCCATTCGTGATGTTTCATGCAGCCGGGACCGTCGTGAAGTCGTTTTCGAACTGCGCGTCACACCGGTCTTCGAAAGCGTCGGGGGGTGGCGCAGCCGCCACGACGCGGCACCGATAAGTCTCGGACGTGCAGGCGTAGCAATGGGATGTTCCATATACCGCCACCGTCCTGAATTTGAATGTCGGAAGCGACCCCGCCACGCTGCTGGCTTTGACGTCGAGAGGGTTTGAGAAGCCGGCGAGCAGCACCTCGATGGTTGGAAAATTCAGGCTGACCTCGACAAGGGATCCGGGATCGATCGGGCTGAATGGAACCAGCGCCGTCTTCTGTCCAACACATATCAGGAGGGATGAGATCTCGTCTGTAAATCCCGCGGACGGAAAGGTGGCGGCCGGATTCTCGGCCTCGTTGAATGGCAGTGCGGGCAGCGAGGTCCGGTGGGTTCCGATGATCGTTGAGATGCTGACACCCGACTGCGGAACCGTCTGGACGTAGTCATTGGTCGCAACTGCCCCTCCAAGAGGGATCAGTGAGGCCTCTGTGTCAAAAGCCACGTAGGCGAAAATGGGCAGGCCTGTCATGTTCTGAACCGTGAACTTCACATGGGAACCGGAGGCCCTGACGCCGCGAACCACGGCGAGCGGCTGACGGCGGCGGTTGATTTCTCCGACGGCGTCATTGTAGATGGTGGCGCTGTTGACTCGCTCCATCGAGAGGTCGTCGCACAGATCCTTGATTTTCGCCGAGCGGCGGCCGATGGCCCTCGACGCCTTCAGGTATTCCCCGCAAGGGCAGCACGGTGAGCAGTCGCTGCCGAATTGAAGCCGGTGATCAAGTATGGCATCCTGCGTGACGGGCTGGAACATCCGCAAGCAATCCTTGGTGCGCCAGGATAGATTGCCTTGTTTATCAGGTCCCGTCCCCTGGATGGTCGCGACGTAATTGATGTCCGTGCTGCTTCTTGGCGGATATCCGGCACCCATTCCGCGGCCGCTCGAAAGCTCCATGAACTCGAACGGCGGTCCGCCCGACGCGATGCTTCGTGGAATAGACCGTCCCGTTCCAAATTCCGCGTTGTATCCTCCAATCAGTTTCTGAGCGCCCCCATAGGGCCACTCCGATTCGGCCGGGACCGCAAGGCCGTCGATGAAGATGCGGCGAAAGTTTTGGGGGCCTGGATTGACCAGGCTGGTCTCGATGGCGCTTTCCAGCACCCCCCAGCTTTGAGTCCAGCTTCCGCCTCCATTCCAGGATGGCGTGTCCCACAGCGGACCTGGAGTGAGCAGTGCCACCCGGAGCCCCGATGCCAGCGACTGCTTCCTGAAGACCCTGGTGTATCCGTCGGGAGTGAGGCGGGACAATGTTCCCGTCAGCAGGGTGGTGTCGTCGGTGATCGAACAAAACGTGAGCGTGTAGACGTCGGTCCCGCCATCATATTGGAGCTGGCTCAGGTAGACCTCGGTCTCGGTGGTCCCCGTGAGGAAAAGCCGCAGGTCCGTCAGCAGCCCGCTGGGGACCGGGACGGTTCCAGCCCTCGTGGAATCACGGAACGGAAAGGAAACCTCCTCGTTGGCCGACAGCCATTCGGTCTGGAATTGCCCCATCATTTGACATTGGCCGCGAGCGTCGCAATCATCTGGGTCTGTTGCGTCACGACACTGTTGAACTGCTGGCGGTATTGGGCGATCTGCTGCTCGACCGAGAGAAGCCCGTCCACCAGAGACTGCAGCTCGGTGCATCCGCAGCAACTGCGGGCACAAAGGTCCTGGAGTTCGATGATGCCCGTGGAGACCTGGACGTCAATGCAGTCACCGCCGTCCAGTGTGAAATTGCCGGACTCGTCGGCCGAGACCCCATTGATGGTCCGGATGCATGGCGGAATCGGAATGGCGTTGCCGCAGTCCTCCGGAGTCACCAGATTCTCTCCCGAGATCGCGTCGATCCTGATGACATCCGGGTCGTTATCGACATACGAGAGCCGGATGTTTTCCCCGGCCCGCAACCGCAGAACCTTATGGAAGCGTTTCACGAGCTGGTCTCCGTTGTAGAGCTCGACGGCTTCGAGGGCCTGGACCGACACGAACAGGGCGCTCACTTCAAATTGGGTTGACGACGAGGAGAATTCGATGCGGCCCGGGACTTCCCGGATGGTGTCGACAAGATTGCCGATCGTGAGCGTCCCCAGGATGCTGGAGTCCTCGCCTTCCCCGACAAACGCATAGCTCCGGTTTTCCCGATGGGCCGATACCGACACCCCGATCACCGCGATGTTCCGGGCCTCCCCGACGGCCGTGACAAACGACACCGTCAGATTGATGATGTCGGCCGTCACCGTGACCTCGCCGATGAAGAATGTGCCGTCCCGATAGTCCGGCGTCATGTTGATCTGCGCGGCCACCAGGAGGGAGTCGGGCAGTCGGACGGCGCCGGTCTTGTCGAGCCTGCTGGAGTTTTCAGCCAGCGGAAAGGCCCGTCCGGCATTTACGTTGAGCCATTCGGGAAAAGTTCCGGCCATAAATCACGGGAGTATCCAACGCAGTCCGGTGATGCCAACCCGGCCGGCGTAATTGTCGATGTTGCCGCTTCCATCCTGCGCGACCCGGTCGATTTGCACCGAGAGCACATCGCCGGGCAGGAAACCTCCAGAGAGGGCCACGAGCGAGGAGGGGTTGGCAACTAGCGTGTCGGCATCGATCTGGAAGGCGTCGAGGTCTCCTGAATCGTAGGGCATTTCGTTGGCCAGGAACTTTCCGGCCTCGTATGACGACGGAAACACGGCCTTCCAGTATTGGATGACGACGGCCGTCGAGTCGTTCATGTCGGCCACCGAGAAATCGGGGCGGAGGACGTGCCACACCACCTTGAAGATGGCGGTCTGCTCGGCCCCGCCCGAGATGACGGCGGTATCACCGCGGACCAACGTCGACATCTTGAGCTTGAGAGTTCCCGTGTCGATGTCGGCATTCGGAATCTTGAAGGAAGCCGTGATGCCGGTGGGGGCCGTGGAGGGCGGCAGGAAGTCGATGTAGCTGAGGACAGGATTGGATCCAACCTCCTTGGCATTCCGGAGCGCAATCGTCTGGACCTCGCCCTCAAACTTCAGCGCCCGAACCGAGACCCTGAGTTTGCCAACATTGCGGCCAGTTTCCGTCGTGAGCTGTTCGATCCTGACCCCATACCCCTCTTCGAGCGACGAGACCATGTCGCCCATCACGAAGGTGTTGTTGATGAAATCGATGACGGCCACGTCGGATGTGACAGGGTCCTGATCGCGTTTCAGAAGTGATAGGTCCAGGGAAATTTGCAGATGGCCGGACGAACCCGGCTTTCCGTCCGGACAACGGGTAACCTTGAGGGGAGCGATACCCTTCAATGAGAACACGACGAAGTCGGAATTGCTCAGCGAGGACTTGATGAAGTGGAAGCCGATGTTTCGGGCATTGGCCTGCAGCAGCACAGCTCCGTCGGCGGCGCTGTAGTCGGACGGCCACGGTGAGTAGTCCCCGATGACTCCGCCATTCACCCAATAAATTCCCAGCGCGGTGACTTTGAAATCATCGTCGGGGTGGAGGTTTTGGCCGTTCAGCTCGACGATGGCGGAGCTTACGGGCAGCGGAGGAAATGCCGCCAGGAGCTCCTGGTCGGTTTCCAGCAGGTAGCGGTAAAGAACTCCGGGCGGAGTCAGGAGGATGTCGAGCTGATTGGCATTGGTCCACCCCGACAGATCGTCGGGCAACCACACCTTGAACTGCTTGTCGGTGGTAGTCAGGAGGGCTGCCGCGTCGACCGCCAGGGTGTTGGAGTAGTCGGCGTCGGCCCGGATGAACGCCACCGAGAGGTTTGTGTCGGGAACGTCCACCCACTCACCGTAGGCGGGCCAGTCGACCAGCAACTTCTGCGTGAGAGTGTCACCGCTGGCTGGATCGTAGCGATCGAGATTGTCCTCGGCCAACTGCACGTAGAGCTGTCCGGACGAATTGAATAGATCAATCCTGATGGAGTTGGCACTGTCGATTGGAGTATCGCCGTTGCTCTTCACGCACATGATGATTTGCGTGTGGCTGCTGTCCCCGGCGTTGTAGTAATCGACGTATTTGATCGCTCCGTCTCCGCTCGCGCCAAGTGCGCTCCATCCGGACTGGTCGAAGTTTTGGCTGGCCGCTGGCTTTGCCACCATCGGATACCGATGATGCTGATGCGAGTCGAAGATATCCTTGTGGACTGGATAAACGTGGCTTTCCTCGGTCGTGAAAAAACCGACCTGGATGGATGGGCTCGGGGAAACCGACGTGATCTTGCCCGGAACCTTTGCCGACAGGAAGTAGCGCCCGGGAGCAAACGGAGCGCCTTCAGGGTCTTCCACGAGAGTGTCGGGATCGATTCCTTCGTCGGTCAGATTGATCCGTCCAAACTGGAGGATGTCGCCGAGAATCGACGTGGACTTCGACATGACCATTCCGACCACCATGGCGCTGGGGGCCAGCCGGAACTCGCCGTTTTCGGTCTGCCTGATGTCGGCGATGGCGGGTTTGAAAACGTGGTCCTCGACGTCATAGTAGACGAAGTCGAGGGTGCTGACTTCGCTGCCCAGGGGCGCGTTCGTAAAGACCATTCTGCCGGACTTGGCAGAAAGGTCCTGGAGACGCTCGTTGAGGTTTTTGGTTTGGTCGACAAGCTGCTCGATGGGCCGGTTGGCCACCTCGGCCTTTACCTGCTCACCATCAATCAATGGTTCGACCTTTGGACGCCAGGGAGTTTTCATCAGTTGAATTTCACGAGCCAGTAGATGGTCAAGTAGAAGCCGGCAGGGAGAGTCAGGGGTGTTTGGAGATTGACCCGGCTAAACACGAGATCGTTGAGGTTGTTGGATGGGGTCGGTGCCGCAACCAGCGCCACCGACGTGATCTTGGAGGGGCCATTGACGCCCGAGGATGCAAAGTAGTTGTGGGCAGGACTTTCACCAGACATGCTTGGCGAGGACGCTGAGGTGGCGGCAAACATGACGGCGTTGCCGCCGAACACCTCGCTGTTGTCCGGGATGCGGCTGATCCGCGGAGTCGTGACCAGTGGAACTCGAAGCCAGTCCTGAGCGGGGGCAACACCCGAGATTCCATCGAAGTCGTCGCGACCGCTGGCCCTGGTCAGCGTGGGGATGGCCGTCGGCGTCGAGTTGGTGTTCTCGTATTGAAAATACATGTGGGAGATCGTCTTGGAACGGTCTCCTGCGAGCAGACCCGCCATGACGTCAGCCGCCTGATACATGATGAGGTTTTTCTGTTTCAGCACCTCGGTGGTGCGGCCAGTCCTCATGCTGGTCAGGAAAGCTTGGATTTGTCCTACGGCGTGCATATTGGTTGTAGTGTTGGCGTGATGGATTCTTCGCAGACTTTGGTGGCTCCGCCATAGGAATCTGAATTGTTGGCGGCGTCCCCAAGATCAAGGGTTTCTCGCAGTATATCGGGCGAAACGTCAGCCGACAAGGCTTCCGGAATCCTTACGGTGGGCACTCCCTGATCATCCAGTTCCGTCCATTGAGCCTTTGAGGCTGAAGGAAGCAGGGAGGTGTCGCTAAGGACCAAAGCTCTCGTGGAAGAGAGGGGGGTCGTCACGACGCTGTCGCCGTCGGGCCGGACCAGGGCGAATTCATCCTGAACAGTCACGTCCATGAGGATCAGCAGGGAGAGGTGTGCGGGCACCACGTCATGAAGGATGTGGAGGCCGTCGGAAAAAAGGGCCGCCTGTGTGGCCGTCGAGACCTTGATCTTCACAGGAATGATGCTGTCGGCAAGAAGGTCTGTGGCGAGCAACTGGAGGGGGTTGACCAGAAGATCCTGTGTGAAATCGAGTTCCCCATTGCCGTCGACCACTGAAAATTTACGGTAGAGTTGATCGCCAAAAAAACCCAGTCCCGACAGTCCCCGCTGCCTCACGCCACTCCAGAACTGTTCCACGTCCCCGGGGACGCCCGCCAGATAAAAGCGGCCCGTCCGGCCGGCGCTTCCATCGCTGGCCGTCTCAACGATCCCGACATCAACCGGCGAGGATTCATTGAGAAATCCGAGTGCCGATGTGATGTCGGCCATCAGGAAGTCCCGGCCGACAAAGAGTGCGGGCATGTCGGTCCACCAGTTGGATTGCACGGTCCGGTCAAAAACTTGCGTGGTGGTCGTCAGAGGTTGGCCCGCCCAGAGTTCGACGCCGACCTTGATCTCCGGCCGGATCTCGAGAGTGTCGGGAACCCGATAGACCTCGACATCCGTGATGACCAGCGTGTTGCCCGAAAAGGATTCGATGGACTGCACGATTTCGCCGCCGTGGCGCGAGACTGGAGCTCCGACCAGGGAGGCGACGAGACTGTCGAGCATTCGGGACGTGGGGCCGCCCGCCCGGACATTGTAGACGGCGCGGAGAGCTTCGAGATAGCGGCGTGCCGCGGGGGCCGTCAGGGTGTTTTGGCGAAGATCTGGCACCGCAAAGCCGTATTGCGTCCAAAGCTCGTTCCGATCCACCGAGACGTTTGTCGCCCACAAGATAATCTCGTCCTCCTCTGAGTTGCCGTCGGCCGACGAAATCTTACGCTTGGCGATCAGGGGGTTGTCGAAGGGGTTGGTTCGAAAAATGACGATGTCGTCCCGGACAATGAAGTCGGAATCCCTGACGAGCATGACGGACGGATCGATCAGCGAGTTGATGAGGCAGGCACCCATCTCACGAATTTTGTCCGGGATGCCCACATAATACAGGCCGCTGCGACGCTCGAGTCCCCCATACTGGAAGGTGGCGCCTTCGAAAAATTTTCCATTGGGAGGCTGGGCGCCAAAGACAGAGCCGTTCCCGAACGTCAAAAGATCAGGCCCTTGAGAGAACGTCGAGCGCCGAAGGGTGATGGGATAGACGGACTCCCGGTGGAATGGCGAGATCGTGTGGATGGAGATGGCATTGACGGCCTCGACGAGCTCCTGGTAGAGCTGGGTGATCGTGTGGGCATCACCCGACGCGATTCCCCGGATCACTGGCTGGTCGGGGAAGAAGCGGTTCCAGAACGAACCGAAAAAATCCAGGAACGTGTTGGGGTCGGTGAAGTCGGCCATTACAGGGTGATGAGTGACATCGGAATGTCGGACATTTCAATGATAAAAGTTGTGTTGTCCGGAACCACCTGGAGGTCCGGCCGGTTCGGAATGGTCAGCGAGGAGTCTCCGCGGACCTCCATGACGGCCCCTGTGGGCGCATAAATGTCGCCCGTGATCTTGATGGGGAGTTGGACAAACCGAACCCCTTTGACGGACTTGATGGCCGATACGATCTCGTCGGCCCGAAGTTTCTGACCCATCGGAATTCCGTTGATGTAGGAATACACGGCCTGCCTGATGTCAGTGGTGCTGGTGCCCGAATCAGCCTCGATCTGCAGAACTGAAAGCTGAATGAAACAGGGGACGGCGGCCTTGACGAGTTGATCGGCCATCACGATCCCGCGGTCACGATCGTTGACGAACTGCTGGATCTCCTTGATGAGCGGCATCCACGCCACCTCCACCGAGACCTTCATGGACGATGCAAACTGATCGGCTGGAAGGGTGCCGAGAGATTCGTCAAAATCTACCCGAAAGAGGATCTCGTTGGTCTGGTATCGTGAATAGCAGGCTTCCTGAACGTCCACGATTTTATTGGGCCGCTCGGTTCCTATCGCCTGGTCGACGCCGTCCACCCGATTCTCGAACGACTTGTTCTCCGACAAGATCAACCAGGACCCAACGATCTTGACTAAATCAGGCAACACCGACCGGACCACGTAGTGACCTGGGAAATCATCGCGGCCAAGGATGACCCGGTAGGTCGCGTTGTTGTCTTCGTCGATATCGATCAGGGTCGCGGTCTTGCTGACGGTCCCGACCGAGATGGTCTGGCCAGTCCTCACATAGATGTCGGAATATCCGCCGGTCTTGAGGCCGAGAGCGTTGTGCGAATTCCGCGTCATGGCGGGGCCATTCATGCCCTGCACGGAAACGTCCATGATCTCCGGGAACGTCTCGCGGAGCGCCGCCCGGATCGAGAGCCGGCTCACGAGATTCTTGACGGACTGGGCCTCCGGAATCCTCGCGATGAGCTCCTCGTTGGTCTCGTCGTTGGAGCCTCCCTGAAAGTTTCCGTAGGCGGCCGCCACCACCAATCCGTCGATCGGAATTGAAAAGGTCACCTGCTGGCCATCGGGCAATTGATGCTCAAGACCGTTGGTATTCGCAATGACGGGGAGTAGGAAGTAGAAGGAGCCGTCAGCCAGGCTTTGAAGCTGGATGTCGTTCTCCTCGGAAGGCGCCAGCGTGACTCGGTAGGATTCCTTGGGGGCGAAAGACTGGCCGGTGGCGGTCGACGCAACGACATCGTTCGAAATCGAATACGTCCCCGACTTATTCAGAATCACCCTGATCCGGCCGGTGGCGCGTGATCCCATCCTGCGGACCAGCAAGTTGTTGGAAAGGACGGCGTCCACGACAGCCTGTTCGGCCAGGTCCGGATTCTCCAAGACTCCCTTCAATGAGGAGGTTGCTCGCAGCGCGGACCATTCGGCCCTCGACAGCATGTAGGTGACGGCACGCGGACGAACCACCAAATCGTAGATGGTGGAGTTTTGGAAGGAGTTGAGGGTCGGAAAGGCGTCGACCAGATATTGCCGAAGCAGCAGCTCGGCCGCGGCCAATTCCTCCGGGTCAAACTGCTGGTCGTTGAGATTTTGACCGGGAACGAATCCGAGAGTGGTAATGGGCGTCGACATCAGTTGATCCAGTTTACAGGAAGAAGGAAGGATACAGTGGAACCGGCCCGACTCACAACGTCAATCACGAGACTGATGCTGGTGGGGCCGATCTCGATATCGGACAGCGAGGCTGTCTCGAGCTGTTCGTCCAGAGGAGTTGATGGGTCGGTGGCCGTCGCCATATATTCCGCGGCCTTGGAGGCTTCGATCAGGGAGGAGTGCTCGATGTGTGCGGGATAGCGGATGCCTCCCGCCGAGATCTTCTTGTAGAAATTGGTGCCCATGGTCGGGTCGCCGCGAAAGGTACCTTCGGGCGTCAGCAGGATGCGGGCGAAGTTCTGGACGAGCGCCGACAATCCCGCGACGGCTTTGGGGGCCTGGCTGAACTCGTTGCTGACGGGCACCCCCGAGAGCCTGATGGCCGGATACAGCGAAAGGTCGACTCGTCGGCCGGTGTAGTTGATGGAGGTTCCCGTGATCATTTTGTGATTTGTCCAATGATGCGTTCCATCGTGGCAAGACTGTCCCGGCCGAATTGTTGAGTGGTCCCCCGACGTTTAAATCCACCAACTCTTGTGCGGAACCTCACGCGAATGTCGCGCTCCATGATCGACATGGCATCGATCTGGGCGACCAGCGTGACCCACTCCGAAGATTTCACACCCTTCTTGACGGCCCGCGCCTTGAGCTCTGCCACGAGATTTTTGCGTTCAAAAATCTTCAGGAGCTCCGCGAGAGACTTTTGTTTATCAAAGACGAAGCCTCCTTGCTCCCCTTCAGGCTTCAGGGCTTCGTCGATGGTCTTGACGGCTTTGGAGAATGCGGCTTCAGACATCGCTGTGTCTCCGGTTGACGCCCTCCAGGATCTTCTCGGCGATCTCCTGGGCTTTTCGATTCACGTAGCTTGGATGGATTTTGAGCTTCGCCGCGATCGCGTCAGTCTCCATGGACTTCTGGCCATTCCGGCCGAGACGCATGTCAACGATGAGTTTGTCGCGATCGTTCAGGTCATGATAGACGTATTCGGACCAGAGGTCGAGCCGGCGATCGTCGGCGTCGGTGACGTCTGGATCATTTTCGACAGCACCCTCGGGCATCTCGTAGGATCCCAATCCATGGAGTTTCTGCAGCACCTTTTGATTGACCCCCAGGATGTCCTGCAGTTCGTGGTCATGAGGCTCCCGACCCCTCTCTTCCACGAAGTCGTTCTTCGCTTGGCTGTAGCGGGCGAAGGCCTCGCGGGCCGGACGCGGCACCGAGACAGCCTTCGCCATGGTCTGGCTGGTGCGGCCAAGGGAGCGCAGGTGATTGAAGAGGTGAGTGGGCAGCGCCGCGCCATGGACGGGGTCGTAGGTCTTGATGGCCTGGATGGCCAACCGCTTGGCTTCCCCGCCGAGCACCACGGGATTGATATTGGGAAAACGGCGGACGGCACTGTTGATGGCCGGCTGGACGGTTCGAAGCACAGTGGCCATGCTGTTTGGCGTCGGGCTCTCCTTCCAACTCTTCCACTCGTTCATGCCCAGTGAGGCCGGGACGGAAGCGTCCGGCACTTCTGGCGTGGAGATCTCGATGGGTTCAGGCATGGCTCATTATACCCATTCGTGGGGTTTTACATCACTGAAAAGAGGATGTTTCTTGATGGTCTCGTTAGCAGTCACGTCCGTCACGTTCCGGAAGTAGAACGTGGTCTGGAGCGTCATGGTTTTGGCATCCATGACGTGATTGATCTGGTAGCAGTATCCCGCGTAGGTCTTCCTGAGGAAATCCACGGAAAGTCCAGAGAATGTGTGGAGGGCCGACCACGGACGGATCGTCGCGGTTGTTCCTGGCACCACCTGCGGCGCCAGCGGCCCGGCCAACGCCATCGTCTTCATCTTGTTGCGCTCAATGTAGAACTGGGACTGCGCATAAGCCCGCTGGGCCTCCCGCACGGAAGCCTTGGGTGAATCCTTGACGGCGATCGGATTCAGCCATCCCGGCATCAGCAGTGAAAGGCTTGCTCCGTGGGCAGCCTTCCCGCCAGGCTTTGGATAGGTGACGAGTGAATTGGCAAAGGTGGAGGCTGAATCTTCCGAGACGCTCATGGCGTCACACAGCAGATTGACCTCCTTGATGTTTCTTATCAAGGTTGAGTTGTGGTCGAAACTCGCCACATAGTTCTCCCCCAAAAAATTTCCGGCGGGCGGCGTCATGGCGGTGCAATCAACCAGCACATAGACGTTGCCGTCATAATCGCAATTCAACATGAGCCCAAAGCGGGCCAGCGTCGAAGAGACAGTGTCCCAGATGCTGCGCATGGAGTTGAAACTCCCCGTTATCTGCGTTTGGCACCACTGATTGATCGACGGGGCAAAGTCGCTATCGAAACCCGCATTTAAGGTGCCGTTTTTGACCTTGATTTGAGAGAGCAGTTTAATGGCGGCAGCCGAGCTCTGAATCTTGAATCCGAAGTCGCGCTGATCTGCTGAACCCAGAGATTTAAGGGTCCCTATAAGGCCCTGTAGAATTTGGGATGCTAAAGGTCCTCCACCAGCCTTGTAGTAGGGGGTGGCGGAAAACATAAATCCGCTGGCCGTAGCACTCGCGTTGTTTCCAAAATAGATGTAGTTGAAATCATTGACTCCGGACGGATGCAGATCGGGTGCCGAAATTCTCATCTCGTCCATGTCGCGGGCCGGATGGACCAGGGTGATCCCGCTCATGATGCCGCGCCCATCGACACGGCCACTCTCGCCAGACACGTATCCACGGAATAGGGTGTGTTCAGGGCTGCCGTCGCCGACCGCCACGCGATACAGATCTTGGGTCTGCTCCTTTGGGATCTCATTGAGAAGTTCTGGGGCAAGTCCGATCCTACACGACGGCAAAGTTCCCACGGCCAGCGAGACCTCGATGGATGAAATTGGGATGTTGCCCTTCGGCCCCTGAAGGATGCCGACGGGTTTCGCGACCCCGCCTGTGCTCGCCACGAACTTCATACGGATAGACGGTGGGCGTAGGCGACAAGAATGGCCGACAAGACCTCGTCGGGCCTGCGGGAGTTTTCGAAGATGTCGTGCAGTCGTTTCATGGCGGATGATTGCCCTCCTTGCGTGAAGATTGCAAGGGCATCGTGATTTGTCCGGAGGCGGTCGAGCGCCGCCATCGCGTCATACTGCATGACGTTGGTGGCCGTGATGACTGCCCGGAATTCCGGAACTTCCGTGACGCCGGAGAATTGGAACGCCAGGGAGTTGAGCGGGTCCAGGAGTTGGCGATCGCTGACATCACTCGTGAACGTCATCGTGACCTGCCGGGCGGTGGCTGTGGCGGAATCCACGACCTCGACCGTGTTGGTCGCCGACTTCCTCAAAGTCCACTGTCCACCGAAGATTCCGGCAGCAGGCTTCGAATAGAATTGATCCACGACCTGCAGAGATGACGCCTCCGCGATCCGGTTGATCGTGAGATTGTCGTCGAGCGTCGAGACCGAATTGAGTGTGGGGTCGATGGTCAGGCGTGGATCGAGCGCCGCGAGCAGATCGGCGACGCTGCTGTTGAGGGCAAGGTTCGACAGGATGGTCGCGATGAAGTTCCGATACCCGCGGGGGAAGCTGGAGTTGATCAGCGACGACTGGATGGCGGCAGTGTCGAACATCAGACCGAGCGGCGAAAAGGTCGGCTCGATGTATTGTTCATTGGCGGCCGTCAGATCCGGCCGCTCATTGAGCAGGAGGGTGCGCAAGTGGTTCACCATTAGAGCGATGAGGTTTGGAGTCCGGATGAGGTTTGGAGCGATGAGGTTTGGAGTCCGGATGAGGTTTGGAGTCCGGATGAGGTTTGGAGCGATGAGGTCTGAAGCGACGAGGTTTGGAGTCCGGCCTTGTCGTCAGGCTTATTACCCGAAGGCTTGTTATATGGAATCAGCATGAAGCCCAGACTGAAGGTGGCGTAGTTGTAGGGGTTCATGTCGGCAGCGATCGAGAAGCTGGTCAGGAGTGTCCGGAATGAGGCGCCGCCCACCGCGATGCGGGTCGGGGTTGATTTCGCGTAGGCGTTGTGATGTTCGTAGTAGCTATTGAGGTCGCCAATGACATTGGACGAGTCCGAACTGCTCGACACCGTGATGCGAGTCGGAGTTGGTTTCGTAAAGGCATTGTTTCCTTTGTAGTAGCTGTTGAGGTCCTTGATGACTTGGGACTGGTCCGAAGTGCTCAAGCAGTTTGAAAAGAAGATGAGTCCTCCGATTAGAATTTTCCCGGGCGATTCCCCGAAAGCGTAAAGATAGTAGAGATTGTTGAGGGTCTTGAGCGGCAGCACGTCCTGTCCACGATCCAGGCGGAATGATGTCCCCAGCATCTTGCCTCCGCGAAGCATTTCGTCGAGACCGTCGACCGTGATGAAGCGCGGCGATGAGACTGTTGAGCGGATAAGGGTGCCGGCTCTCGCTCTGAATAGGTCAGACATAATTAGTTACTCCTTACTGGCATTCAACGATACCAGCCGCCCCTTGCTGGTGCCTCCGGGGCAACTTCCCCGTCATACTTGGTTTTCAACCAATTGAAAAGATCCTCGATGGCACCCACGACTTTACCGCTGCCGTGATCTTTCCCGTCCGTCGACATCGGATCTTTCACTGCCTGCAGATCTCCGGCGGGCGGCACCAATGCATCTTCGCCATTCGTCTTCCGTGATAAACTTTTTGAGAAGGCGTCGATGACGGCTTCACGCTGACTCTCGGCGTCCTCCTCGTTGGCTCCATCCTTTTTTGCCTTTTGATATGCGGCTTCGCCCTTAGCCAGAACCTCGTCTTGCACTTTAGGATCTGTCGCATCAATCAGCGCCTTCATTCCACCACTGCCCGCGGCCCGTTCTGCAAAGTTTTTCAAGATCCCCGCGGCAGCTTTGGGAGCGACCTTGATGAGCTTATCGAGATTGAGCTTGCCGCCATCCGTGATGTCCGTCCATTTAAGCGTCTCGCCCCCCTCCATCTTGATCTTTCCTTCATTAATATCCTTAAAGGTCTCCAGTCCGGTCGCCAGGAGATCTTTTACGCCCATTCCACGCAAAGAGCCGCCTGTAGCGTCCTGCAACATCCTCTGCAAGAGCTCGCCACGACGAGCCTCCTGCGTAAGGCCGGCCATCCGTGTTTTATTTGGTGGGGCAAATATCTGGTCGAAGCCCTTTCCGAAGACCCCCTGACCCTGTGGCGAATTTTTCGCCATCTCCCTGATGGCCCCGGCTTCCTCCGAGAGTCTCTTGGCGATCGAAGCCGCGGAGGCCCCAGTGATTCCAATGCGATTGAGCCCCTCTATGTATTTGCCCTGGTCGGTGAGATCCGTCGACGTCATGCCCTCCATGACGGCCGCGAGCCCTCCGCGCTCCGTGATGGCATCGCGCTCGCGGGTCGACAGCACTTTCGACATCTCGTCAAATACGCGGCGCCGGGCCTGTTTGTTGTGAATGGCCACGCCAGCCGCTCCCACGTTGAAAACTCCCTGGGCCTTCCTGGCGGTATCCTCGCCTGCAAAGGCGGCGCGGCGCTGAAAGGCGTCGACGTTCATGCCGGACTTGCCGCTTTCGACGTGCCCGATCATTTTCTCGATGGCGCCGATATCCCCACCTTCCATGAGGCTCTTCATTCCACCATTGAGAAAGTCTTGTCCGGTCGATCCGTCGGCCATTTTGACGGCTGCTCGCTGTGATGGAGTCATCTCGGTCAACATGGCCGCAATCGTCTGGGCTTTTTTACCCGTCTTGGATCCAGCAAAGTCAGCGGCATGCCAGGCCAGCGCCTCCATGTTTTTGGATTGGTCGGAAAGATTGACGTCGCGACGGGCCTGGCCGTCCTGAGTCAGCGACTTGGCGTTTATGGCGAGATTGCTGACGTCCTGCACGGACGCGCCGCTCCTCACACCCATTGAACGCCCGAGATCGTCGATCATGGTCTTGTAGGACGCGAAGGCCTGCGTGGAGATGTCGACGGCGCGACTGGCCGCCTGAATTTTGTTGAGAAGCTCCGTGGCCTTGTTGGGGTCCATCCCCTGAACACCCTCAATGGTTTTTGTCATGAGTTGAGCAAGCTCGTCAGAAGTCTTGTCTTTGCCAAACACATTGGAGGCTGCCGAGGCCAGGCGGGAGCTGTCTCGTAGGATTTTTCCCCGCCCTTCTTTATCGGCCGACGCAAAGCTTTCCTTGGAGAACTGTCCGACACCATAACGAGAGAAAGAGTCGTGCTGGCCCAGCATCTCCTCCTTGCCATATCCATGAGAGGCGTTCCAATCCCATCCGCCAGCATTCGACCCCGTTTTGAGGGTGAAGGATTCGTTCATGTCCTTAATGGCTTGCATGGACTTGGAGGCCTGTGAGGACAGATCTTTGCCGAAGGCCGGACCCATCCGGCCATACACGGTTTCGAAAGCGCCGACATTGCTACCCGCCGGATTCACCTGATCCCAAAGGGTCTTGGCAACCTCAGTGGAACCGAACTTCCCCATGGTCCGATCACGAAACTTGGCGTCCATGCCGTAGAGCTGCTCCCTCATCCCAAAGCTTTCGGATGATCTCATCTTGGCACGAAGGTAGTCGACATCGGGAATATCGGGGCGGACCATCGGCCGAAAATTCTGCATCATCGATTGGGCCTTCTCGGGGCCAAATATCATGGGCATCACCATCATGGCGGCCATGTTGGTTGCCATGGAGCCCATGTTGATGCCGGCGGGCGGCCCGAACGCCTGATTGCCTGCATACTGCTGCCCGCGGCTCATGAAGTCATGGCGCGGCGCCGCGGCCGCGTAGCCGGGGCTGCTCGGACTACCCCAGCCGGAGTTCGGGAAAAATCCCGGAACCCCCTGCTGGTAGTTGAAATTATCGTAGTCCGGTCCTCCTGGAACGTATGTTGTCTGGCCGGGATTCATCGTGGTGGTTCAGAATGCATGACGGTGGCCTCAATGACTCCTCCCTGGACCCATGTGTCATAGTCCTTGAGGAATTCCTGTCGACCTGCGGCATCGCCTCCTTCGGCGCCTCCATCAAGCACTGGGGCTTCCTTGGGCCACTCCCTCCATGGAAAGAGTCCCTCGTAGAAGTCCCGGTGAGCCTGGATTCGCGCTTCATTCATCGAGCCAGCCATCATGTTACCCCGCGGGCTTTGCTCGAGCGAGCCCAAAAGCGACACCTTGGCCCGCACCCCTTCTCGGTAAATTTCATCCTCGATTCCATCCATCAATACGGCCGCCCGGACCTCCTCGAGTTCGTCATTGAGCCCGTCGCTGTCGTTCCCGACAAGGCCCCGCAGCGCCAGTTGACGGATCAGGAAGCGCTTGCGGGTTCGAAAAAATTTCCTGAAAGCGCCTCGTTGGACAGCGTCTTGACCTTCTGGTCGAACTGCGTGAGGGCGCCGATCAGCAAATACATGAGGATGTCGGGCAAGCCCTCGATGGGATGGGCCGGCAGGAATTTTTGCAGGGACCAGTCCTTGTCGACCGGAACGCCGGGCGGCGGAGTCAGCAGGGGCATCGGCGTCCCCTGCATGTTGACCATCTGGAACATCAGGTTGTAGTTGTTGAGCAGCGAGACGTATTTGCCCTCCGACAGGATGAGTCCGTCAGCAAAGTCCTTGTCGATCTGTCGGTGCAGAAGATCCGTCTCCCGCTTGGTCTTCGTGCGGAACGTCGCGGCCAGCTTGCCCTTCATCATCGAGAACTTCTCGGAGAACGGGATCTTGCGCGAGAGACATTCGGCGAAGCGCTCCCGGTCGTCCTCTGTGACGTCGATGATGGGCAGCTCAAACTCCTCCTTGCGCTTCCTGGCCCTCGAGAACACGAGGTCGCGGAGCGCATTGATTTCCTCGGCGGTCAGGGCCGGGACCACGAAGGCGTCAAGCGGGGCTGGCGGAAGGGCTTCGGGCGATCGCGGAATGATTCCGGGCGGCACTGTCTCGACGACCGTCACGGGAGGTGTTCCACCAGGAAACCTGGATGGCGGAAGGGGTGGCAGGTTGTCGAGACCGCCCTTGAGCATGTTGGCCGCGGCGAGGGCGGCGGAGTTTGCTTCGGCGTGGCGGTTGGCGTTGTCAGGGTCGTTGAGGTTGTTGCTCATGATTATCGTGATGGGTGGACCGGCAGGCCCTGCCAGGACTTTGCGCTGAAAGTGCCGCCGGATTTTGAGATGTTGTTTCGGGACTTGGGTCGACCGTTATTCTCTACATTGCCCTCGCGATACGTCCAGAACTCTTTTGTCCCGCTGTAGTGCTCCCGGCCTGGATACGGGTAGCTGCCGTCCTTCGCGGCCTTTTCGGTCCACGTCCCAAGATCCGACATCTCCCGCTGCCAGAACGTCTCGAACCACTTGCCCTTGGCGGTGGCGTAGTCGACCTGGGTGCGGAAGCAGAACTCGACCTTGGCAAGTTCCTGGATGGTGTAGGGGAATTGGTAGGGCGTCCAGTCTCCAAACGAATACTGGAAGTCGGGGGGCTGGGAGCTGACGGGCAGGTAGGGGAGGTTCGACTCGCCCGACCCCTGCCCCGCGAGCTTTCCTGAACATGTCATGTCGCCCTCGACATGCAGGTAGTCCGTGCAGAGAATCGACTTGTCGACCTGGAGGCGTCCGTTCGTGAAGACATTGGAGTCCTGCACCAGGACGTATTTGTCGTCCTGCTTGATCGCAAAAACTGCGCCATTCTCGAGCCAGTGCATGGACCTCCTGGAGTGAACGAGGAAGTCGGGGTAGTTGCCATTGCTCCCCTGGCTGACGAAGAAACGATTGCTGAGGTTGAACGTGGCCTGTCCGGCATCCACGATGAATCCTCCCTGGTTGGGCACTTTCACGCAAATGCCGGGCATTTTGCGTTTCTCGCCGGAAGCATCGACAAAGCTGGATCCCGCAGAGCCCAGGCTGATCAACATGCCGCCATTCTCCGAATGGATAAACATTTCGCGCTCAGACCGTATCCGAACCTGATTCTCGCTCGACGAAATGTCGACGGCCTGCCGGGCCTTGATGACGACGTCATCGCCGCCCATGATGACAATGGAGCCGCCCGCGAACACCCGAATATCCTTGGAGGCCGTGATGTCGACATGACCCCCGCGCATCTCGATACCGCTCCCCCAGGCATCACGCATGCTGACGGAGCCGTCGGGCAGCACATGGCTCCAGGCCTCGCCGGCGCGGGCCTCAAACCCGTCGTCGAGATCATTGACGGACGATGGGATTCCGTCGACGGCCGCGAGCGCCGCCAGCTTCTCGGGAAAATCACGGAAGAATTCGCCGGTCGACGGAGTCTTGAACGAGGAGGCCTTGAGGGGCGCCGGGCACGAGTTCTCCTCGGGGACCGTCCAGTCGCCCTTGCGCTCCAGGAACCGCTGCGGCAGGATGCGGTTGAACTGCCAGGCAAAGTAGTCACGGAGCTGACAGGCGATGGCGGCGGGAGTTCCCGGAGAATCGCTCCATGAGAAAGCCTCGAGCGGCTTTGGTTCCTGAACGCCATGATCACCTTCCGGATCGTCGGCCTCGCGGATCTTCTTGGGCACCGCGATCTGCAGGGTCTTGTGTTGGCCGCCGCCCGCGATGGAGCGTTGGACGACCCATCCGCCAAGAGTCTCGACCTTCTGGGCCATGCCGATGTCGGAATTAGATTTGGCCAAGTCCATGTTGCCGGAGCCGTAGAAGGGCTTGACGATGAAGTTTTGGATGAGACCACCAAGATATCCGCGGAAATCCTGGAAGCGGCGCAAGAGAGTCTCGCGGCCTTCCGGGACACTCTCGTTGTGTCCGCCACCCAGAGACTCATTGAGAAGGTGGCTGCCCGAAGATTCCTCCGTGATGGCGCCGTGATCATTCATCACGTTGGTCTCGCCCATTGATGTCCTGATCTGCAGATTGAAGGCCGTGAGCCGCGCAAGGTCGTCGAGCACGAATGCCTCAAACTTGCAGGCATCGCTTCCCTGCATGACATTCATGAACATCAGAAGGGCGTTGAAGGCCCCCATCTCGTTGATCTGAACGGAGTCGCCCGGAAGGACATCGGTGGGGACGCCGCGCTGGGCTCCGGGGAGCATGTGGTCGACCCGCCACTCCTTGGGGTCATGAATCTCGCTCTTCGATGTGCGATCGACCGGCGTTCCCATCAGCGACATCGAGGGTTTCTCAACGCCATCCGAAGGGGCATTGGTGGTGCCGAAGATGATGCCGTATTTCCCGTCCGGTGGCGCCCACACCAGGACCTCGGTGCCGACCGACGGGGGGTTCAGATCCTTGACGCCGCGCCAGCGGTTCATGGCGCCCTGGAGCCAGATGCAGGGGAGGGCCGCCCGGTATCCGTAGAGCGAGACGATCGCGCAGAAGGCACCCATGTAGACATCCTCGACGCGCCCCAAATGCAAGGTCTTGTTGGAAAGGGCCTCGACGGTATGGATGAGGCCGGCGCCCTGTGCGGGGGTTGCCGGATTGCTCGGCTCCAAGTTCGGAATTGCGTCGGTTGAGGGTGCTGGACTTGGCTCGGACATGATGGGTCAATAGCAGAAGAACCCGCGGCAAGCAAGCAGCCCACCGCGGGTTCTAAGGCAGGCCTTCTCTTGAAGGTTCCGCCCGCGGCCGCGAGATTTCCCGCGACCAGGAACGCCCGCCGGAGCGGGCAGATTTGTTATTTAATGAACCTGTTAAAACTGGTGAAAGCCAGCGTGATATTCTCCCTAATGAGCTGGTCGCCGACGTTGATGGCGACGCCGTAGCTGATGACGAAGATGCCGTTGAACACCATCGTGACTCCGCCCGCCTGCGACGAGCACAAATTGGCCGACGCCTGGATCGTCATGGTGCCACCCGTGTTGCACGCATCGTAGAGCGCGTCCTCAATGGAGGACGTGCCGGCCTTGCCGACGATCCGCTGGATCGTCATACGGCCCTGCGGACGGCCCAGCACGCGATACACGAGGTTGCTGCCGAGCTCGTAGAGTTCGCTGAACTGCTGGTTATAGTCGGCGTTGACGTTCTGAACGAGAGCCGCGACCCAAGAGCCGCCGCCCGACGCAATTGTCGCCACCGCCTTGTCGGTCGTGAAAACTCCGCCGACCGCCTGTTGATTCCTGTGGAAGATGTCCATGATGATTGATTGGTTGGTTGTTCGATTTCCGCCTTATGCCGAGACCCTCAGTTTGAGGCGAAGTGTGTTGGCCGGCATCGGCACCTTCACGTCGACCACAATGTCGACGACGGTTCGGCTGACGGGGTCCTGGACGATCTTGAGGCTCGCCGGATCCCACTCGGCAATCTGCGGGCCGGCCGACGGAGTCGACGTGTTGGCCTGCAAGTTGTTGAGGCGTTGACGGAGCTGCACGTCGAGCAACTGGAGGAAGTTGTCGGTGATGTTGTAGCGGGCCACGAAGACCTTGAGGCCCTGCAGCAGGTAGCTGCTGATGGAGTCGACGTTGCGACAAACCGAGAGTTCCGACTGGAGATCGTCGGTGTTGTCGGTCGAGAGCTGGTGGCGCACGAAGATATTGCCGGTCTGGGCGTTCTTCGTGAGGATGAGGGTGCCACCACCCGCCATCGTGTTGAGCTGGGTGGGCGTGAAGCGCTTGCGGGTGCCCGCCTGGTCATTGAATCCACCGACCGTGTAGTTCGTGATGGGCTGATGCGGCACCACGGAACTGGCGAGGCCCGCGAGGGCCGCCGCCGAGAACACGTCGGACACTTCGATCGGGAAGTCCGAGAAGACGTTGTAGACGCGGCGCGTCTTGAATTCGCTCGAGAGTCCCGCCATGTCGATGGCCTGTTCGTCCTTCGTGAGATTGCGAACTACCTGGATACGCTGCAGACTGCCGGAGTTTCCGATGGCCGTGGAGAACCCGGGGGTCACCAGCACGAGATTTTCCTCGTCGACCACCTCGTTGATCTTGACGGCCACGTAGGTGGGGTTGCCAAGGGCGTCGAGGTCGAAATCGCTGCGGAACTCATCTCTAGGACGGATGCCGTCCGTCACGAAGGTGGCGTCGGGAACCGTCACGCGAGTGTAGATGGCGGGGCTGCTGCCGGGCTCCACCGCCACGTAGCCCGTCCAGTTATCACCATTCTCCTTCAGGCTGTATTTGATCGAGATCGGGTTGAGCGGCTGGGCGACGACACCCACGCAGCGATTGCCCTTGTCGTCACTGGCTTCCGACAACACATGGGCCTTGAGGAGGTCCAGGGTGGTGGCATCCTGCGTGAGGAACACGCGGAAATACGGGGTCGGCGTGATCTCGAGGATTTCGAGGGCCGCGGCGTAGCCGGCGAGGTCGTCGGACTCGACCGCGATGAAATTGACGGGCTGGCCGCCGGAATTCTCGAGGGCCTTGCCGACGCCGTAAGCCAGAGGGTTCTCGGGGACATTGCGGTTCAGCACACTGGACACCACCGAGAGGCTCGAGAGGGTCTGGAGGATGTTGGAGCTGGCCGTCAGGAGCGCACGGTAGGGCACCACGACAGTCGCCGTAATGACCGGGATGGGGTCGGGCGTGACGGCGTCAACTTCCGTCCAGGTCGAATCCTTGATGTAGATGTCGGCCGCCACCGTGAATTTGTCGGCGGCGGCGGTCAGCGCGACCGAACTGAACTCGGGGTAACCCGCGTTCGGGATCGTCATGGAGTTCTTGTGGATGAAAAACTCGACGTCGAGTTCGTCACCCTCGACCACTACAGCGTCGATGGGCTTCGAGAGACGGGCCGTGCGGACCGCCCCCTTCTTGGAGGCCGCGGCCGTCACGAAGTATTCGTCGCCATACACGAGCCCATTCTGCGTCGAGCTGTAGCTGGACCCGAACTTCACGAGGAGACCGAGCTGGCCGATGGCGAAGCTGGTGTTGTCGGCGACAACGATGGGGCCGCTCTGGTCGATGCCGGTCGAGGTCGTCACGATCACTTGAGGATTCTCGGTCCAAAGGCCTCCCTTCACCACCTTAATCTTGTAGGTGGTATCGAAGGCTCCGTCGTAGACGGTGGCGCCCGACATCAGCGTCGGAGCTCCATTGGTGTAGCCCGCCACCATCGTGAACGTGTATTGCTCGCCGACGATGAAATCTTCGGAGCCCGACGAAGCAATCTTGGCCTGAAGGCCGCGGGTGCCAACGTCAAACGCCTGGCCGAACGCCACGTTTTCAAACGAGACGCTGGCGACATTGTCGCCGTTCGTCGAAGTGACCTTGAAGGCCGCGGTGCCGGCGACGCCCGCCGTGGTGGCGACGGAGATCGGAGCCGCCGTGGGTCCGGTGGCGGTGCCGAGACCGATTGCCATATTGAGCGTGCTGTCGTTGTCCGCCGGGGTCTTCCGGGTCGCGATGACGGTGTCGGTCGAGGTCGTGATCGTGAAGATATCGGTGATGGCCGACACAAGGTTCATGGCGGTCCTGATGGCCGTCGCGATCGTGGTGCCACTGGCGCTGTTCGCGATGGTGGCGGTCGTGACGACCAGCGGAGTGCCATCATCGATGTCGGCCGACGTAATCGTAAGCGTCATGGTGCCGGCGCCGGCAACGCCGATGCTGCCGACGACCGTTGCGGTCTCAACCTGTTTGATGCCCACGGAACCCGCCGTCGTGCATTCGAGCACGTAGACGTCGTTGATGACGCCCTTCGGGATGTTGCCCTTGTAGGTGGTGTTGCCGGTGAAAACGGTAGCGAGGTGGTCGGTGCCCTCCACATTGGTGTTGGCGGGGGTGCCCGAATAGGCCTGCGTGCTGGGATTGGTCGAGCTGGTCGGATTGCTGACGTTCGCTGCCACCGTAGCGTTCGAGAAGCCCGTGATGCGGGCCGTTAAAACCGCGGAGGGGTTGGCGACCGGAGTGATCTTGAGGTAGTCGCCGATCTTGACGTCACGGTTCACGAAAGCCGCGTTGCGCAGGAACGCCGTGGTGCCGTTGTTGTAGGCCTGGAACCCGAGCGCCGTGGGGATCTCGACCTCATTGGCGGCCGCGCCGCGCTCGACGTCGCCGGTGCCGGAAAGATCCGCGTAACGGGCCAGGATGTTTTCGAGCTGGAGCGAGACGCTGGAGAGTTCCACGACGCCGCCCACCGGGAGGCCCGCATAGCCATAGTCGGTGTCGGCGCCCGGGATGTAGGCACCGTAGACGATGTAGTTGCGGTCAGCCGAGTCCGTGACGCTCCGGACAAGCTTGTTGGGGCCGATGATGACGGCCGTCTGATCTTGGATGACGCCGGTCGGGAGAGCGGCGAACTCCTGCTGGACGATGGCTGAAGGTGGGTTTTCGTATGGAGTGCTCATTGGCAGATAGTGATGTCCTTTGGTGTTGGTCGCCGTCCCGGCCTGTTGCGCCCTGTCCGGCAGTATTGTAGATCAGTTTGAATTTTCCCCGTTTATGGCCGCTTTCACAAGCATATTTTCAAAGCCTGGTTCCGTTGGCGTTCAGGGAAAGGGAAAAACCGGAGAGCGCCAGGGATTCCTGGGTGACGCCCCATCCGTCATGGACCTCGAACGGCACGATGAGCCGGCCAATCCAGTAGTCGTCGAATTTTTTATACTTCATGGGCTTCATGAAGGTCTTGGGCCGAAGAATGTTGAAATTGTAGCGCTTCGCGATGACGTGCCGGTAGGTCTGCAGGAAGTAGCGGACCTCGTCGCCCATCGCGGACGCCTCGAGCTTCTTGAGCCCCCAGCATTCGATCGAATAGGCCGACTGGTTTCGCACGGTGTATTCGATGGTGCCGGTCTCGGGCTTGTAGCCGTCGAGGTCCTGGAGGACGTCGTGAGGAAACTCCTGGCTCTCGATGTCGACCAGCATCTTGGGGAACTTGTCGCCCTCGGCGAACTTGAGATTGTCGACGACATCGATCTGAACCTTGCTGACGGCCGCATCCGGATTCCAAAGCAACGAGGCCCGTTCCATCGTGATGCGGTCCTCGCTGCCAAAATACTGACGGAGGATCTCGACCATGACGCCCGCCGTCCACGACGTCGTGCGGAACTGCTGGCAGATCCGGTGGGGTTCCGTGACTGGATAGGTGTCGGCCTTACTCATCGAGATCGAAATTGTAAATGGGGTGCTGTGCCGGCAGACGGGAAAGCTCGAGGGTCTGCCCGATGCAGGAGCCGTTCCAAAGTTCCGGCGTGGACTTCTCGATCAAGAAAGCATAGCGGGTGCCCTGGTCAATCCAAACGTCGTGGGATTTGGCGTCGGGGATTGCGAAGATGACGGCGACGCTGCGTTGGACCGTGATGGGACCGACCTGATCTTTGTCGACGGTCGTGGAGGTCCTGGGATTGGTGCCGGCGGCCCAGTCGGCCCGCATGGACAGCTTGGAATAGTAGCCTCCCGAGATTCCCGTGCCGAAGCACTCGGAGCATTCGGATGACACCGGCGTTTCCAAGATGGGATCGCAGCAGGTTGCGCAGGTGGCACCCGTGATCCTTCGGCGCAGCAACCAGCCTGGCAGCGTCGGGGTCTTTTCGAGCTGGATGCGCTTGCGCCGGAGGATCTCGCGGTAGCGCAAGTAACTCCGCCGCTCCATGCCGTTGCGGTGATCCATCGCGGGGGACGAGGCAACCTCAGTGGAGCCGTTGAACATTTTGACGCGAAACCACGCCAGGGGCTGGGCGTTCTGGAGTTGTCGGCCGAGACTGAGGGCAAACAGGTTGGAGGTCCTGGAGACGAGCTGGTCAACCCACGGGCCTGATTCGGTCGGGGCCGACTGCACTTGGAAAGTCGGTGTGAACCCCTTGGTCGTGACCGTCCAGTGAACATCAAACCCGCCGTCGGGGTCCTGACTGAGTTTTGGAACGACCGTGACGCTGAGGAAATGCGGGCTCATCGTCAGAGACCTCCGCCGCTTGCCGAATACTCGCTTTCCAGGGACCCGTAACCACTCTCGACGTTGATGTGCATCTTGATCTTGCGGATGCGCTGCATGAACTCGGCGTTATATTTCTCGGCCAGCAGCAGGTAATCGTCGGACGTCCTTTTGTCATCGACGGCGGTGCCGGCGGCGCTCGTGTAATTGAGCTGGTTGCGCTTCATGTTGAGCCCCTTGCTCCGCAGCAGGTAGGCCGTGACGCCCAACAGGAGTTCGACGCGGAACGGGAAGGTCCGGACGTCATAGACGACATCGATGAATGGGTCGGTCGTGTTGTAGGTGTCGACGGTCAGCGTGAGGGCCAGGTCGATCATCTCGTCGGTGAAGTCGACATCATCGAGCAGGAAGTTGTCGCCGGCAGTCCTGTCGAGCAGGAACAGCCGGATCTGCGCGGGGGTCAGGTAGAGGTTGGTGGCCATATCAGCTCATTCCGTGCGGTGCCACCAGTGCGCCGCCGGGGCCACGGCGCATCGTCCGGGCTTCCGTTTCGGTGCGAAGTCGGCGCTTTGTGTCGCGACGGATATTGGTGAAAAGGGTGTTGGGCAGCCCGATATTTTCCATCGGCACTTCCACGGTGGTCTCGTGATCGCCGGGCTTGCGCGTGGGCAGCGTCACCCGGATCTTGCCGCCGACATTGGGATTGTCTGGGCCGCCGGCGCCTCCGGCAAACACCGTGCTGTTGATCTTGGGCGGCTCGGGCGCGGGCTTGTTGATCCATTTGTTGAGCAGGTAGAGGGCGCCGACCCCGCCCGCCGCGGCACCGCCGTAGAGCCAGGGTTTCATGGTATGATCCTGCTTCATGCCAGTATTGGAATGCATGAGGTGTGAAATAGCGCGGGGGAGCGCCAACCCCAGAACGGCCGCCGGAGGTTTTGCAAGACCAAGCAGCTTGTTCTTCATCTCGACGGACGCCACATTGGCAGCATGGGCGGCCAGCGCCCTCACGTTGGCCGCGGAGGTAAGTTTGCCAGTAAGGACGGGAGCTGCGGGGGTTCGGATTTTGAGCCCCCCGCTTAGAAAACGTCCAGAAGCCAGACCCGATCCGGCCGCAACAGCCTGCACGAGAGGGTCCTCGTCCTTGTTCAAATACCATTCCCCACCTCCCATTGCGGCAGGCACCAACCATTTGGCGACACCGCGGGCGGCATCTATGAAGTTGGCAGCCAACTTCAACTGCGGGGCGACAGTAGGGCGCTGCTTGGCTTCCCGCTCCGACTTCACCCGGCGGTAGTTGAGCCAGTCGCGCAGCATGTTGTAGCCGCCCCATCCAAGCAGTCCGGCGCCAAGCGCAAGGCCAGTGCCCTTCAAAAGCGTCGGGACGCTCTTGGCCAAATCGCCCACGTTGCCAAGGGCATGCAGTCCTTTTTGGATTTGAGGATCTTGGACGGTCGACGAAAGATTTCCCACAACACCTTGGAGAGTCTCCATTCCTTTGCCGGCATTCTCCAGCACGGTCTGCGGGTCCATAGAATCTCGCGAGATAAGGACTCGAGAAGCTAGCCGATCTCGAAGTCGAGTAAGCAAAGGCTCATCTGTGGGGCCGAATTTGCCAAACCCTTTTAATTTTTCAACCCATCGGTTGATGGCGTCGTTAGCTTCCTGAAGCCTGGATGGTTCGAATTGTCGTTCTACTGTAAAGGAGGCGTCGGCTGGGAGGGAACGGCCCATATCCAGCATGCCCGGGCCTTGTCGGCGGACCGCAGCGTCCAAATCGGTTTCGCCATCCCTCATTCCCGTGACCTTCTCAATGACGTCAGCAACCCCCTTGTTCGCGCTCCTGCTGGCATCAGCCACATTCCCGAGAGTCTGGTTGACCTTATCCCACGACGCAATCCCCAACCCCTTGCCGGCCCACAGCGTGGAGCCCGTCACCCATTTTTTGAGATCAGGGCCATAGTGACGGCCAGTAGCGCCGCGCTGCCAACTACTGAACATCCCGCTGCGCCGAGCCGCCGGATTTCCCATCAGGCCGCCCATCAACATGTTGATGCCTGTATTGATCTCCTTGCCTCCCGTCGTCATGTGGGGATTGGCGGCATTCTCGGCAAGCGACAGGCCAAGTCCGCCGCCCGCACCCATCAAGGTCTGGCCGGTGGGACCCGCGACAACATTTCCAACCGTCTTGGCTCCCGTGCCCAATCGCTTGAGGAAGTCGGCGACTCCGCCCGCTTCCTTGTCAAATTCGTGGTAGTGCCGCAGAAAGGGATTGCTCATCGTCAGAAGATTGGGGGCATTGTAGGGTGGGGGGCATCACGGCTCAAGGGCAAAAAGAACCCCGGGATTTCTCCCGGGGTTTGCGATGAATCGAAGTTGGTTGCGAGGGCAAGATTTGAACTTGCGACCTTCTGGTTATGAGCCAGACGAGCTACCGGGCTGCTCCACCCCGCGGTTAAAATTATCGGGCGAAATAAACCGTGAGCTGCTTGCCAGCACCCGACGCCACCGCGACCGTGCAGAGCGAGATGGCCGCATTGGTCGTCACGACGGAGCCCGCGATGGTTGCGTCAAGAAGCGTCAGGGCGTAGCCCGCAGCGGCTGGCGCCGCCGGCAGTCCATAGACGTCGCCCGAGCCAAACACGATGGTGTCGGCGGTCGTATTGATGACCCAGCCAGTTCCGACGATGCTCGACACCGTCTTGAATGCCTTGAGACCCGCAACCGTGCTGCCGTTCGCCGGCGTGAGGGTCTCGGTGATGGCGACTCCATTGATGTCGGTTCCTGTGACCAGGACGGTGCCAAGAGTATCGGCTCCGGAAACTGTGGTGCCCGTCACCGTAATGTTTCGTGCTTCCGCAAACGTAACAATCCCGCTGGCCAGCGTGCTGGTGTTGGTCAATGCCTTCAGCGTGTAAGCCCCGACCTTCATGTTGGCACTTGCGACGATCGCGCTGGTGACGCCGGTCTCCGGAGTTCCCAACAGGAAGCTCCGGCAGATGACCGGGGCGCTTGCCGTGCTGCTGAGGGTCGTGGTGGAACCCGCCCCGATGGCGGTCGTGCCATTGAGTTTGAGGGTCACGCCGGACGGAACCTCGTTGCTGCTGCCCTTGAACTTCGTGTTGGGTGCCAGCGTGTTGCTGGCTCCGACTTGCGCGAAGGACGGGAGGGCAAGCGCGAGGATCGCGACGAGGGTGATGAGGATGGATTTGAGAGTTTTCATGATGGTGATGAGTTGGTTGTGCCTGATATGGTGGATGTCAGGTGGGAATTGTTGATGATTTTGGTGACGATGTAAATGCCGAACTTTTACAGGCGGTCGGATTCGGGCTCGATGGAGCGAAGCCCTTCCGGCATCGGCGGAGGTGCCACGATTGGGGCAGGGTCGGCCTGGGTGGGCTGGGGAGGCGGCATGATGATGATGGGAAAGACGGCGTTGCGGGCGGCGTCTCCGGCGACATTCCATCCCGACCGGATGTCGGGAAGCGTATCGGCCCACTGCGGCATTGGGTCTCCGCTGAACGTCTTCCAGTTGCGGACGTCGGCGTAGGCCTCGTAGGCGATCTGGCCGATCGGTTTGGCCCGGTCGAGGAGGTCGACCATTCGCGCCGACAGCGCAAACTCCTGGCCTGGCTGTTCGGGCGCCATCCCAACTTCCGTGAGGAACTGGATGTTGCAGTAGGTGGGTTGGTCCGACGTGATGTCCTTGATGGTTCCGATGAGGGCGACGCGGTCGCCGACGTTGAGGACTTGGTTGTTTCGATCGTGTGGCATGGTTGATGGGTATTGTTGGTGATGGTTGGTGTCAAACTTCTTTCGCGGCCGCCAGGCAGGCGTTCGTGACGGCTCCGTCCGGGTCTCTCCGGTATCGGATCAGATGCTCCTGGACGCCGCACATCGCGACAGGCTCCGTGAACTTCTCGGCAAACTCGATGGCGCGATCGGCGTGGTCCGGGAAGAAGTGTCGGAACATTTCGGCGATCTGCCCAGTGCTGGCGTGCGTGAACTCGATGCGGCGATCAACACGACCGGGGCGCACCAGGGCCTCGTCGAGCATCTCGGGATGATTGGTCGTCATGAACAGGATGGTTCCCTCGATCGACATGACGCCGTCGATGGCGTTGAGGAATCCCGAGAGCGTTACGCCGCTCTTGGACTCTATGGGAGCGCCCGACCCCTCCCGGCCTTCCGTCCGCGACTTCATGGACGAGATGGCGTCGATGTCCTCGAAGAGCAGGAAGCTGTTGCGCGGACGTGTCGCGATAGCCTGCATGAGGGTGTTATCGTCAAACCAGGTCCCGCCAAGATTCACGATGGCAAGGTCGTGGCCGGTCCGGATCGCAAGCTCCATGGCCGTCGAGGTTTTGCCGGAACCCGGGATACCCTCGAATATGAAGCCGCGCCTCCATGGGATCCCGACCTTCTCATACCACGGGCGGGACGATTTGAAGTCCAGGATGTCCCGTTCGAGTTCCTCCATGACGCCGCCGTCCAAGATGACGTTGCGATGATCCGACCGCTTCCGGGTCTGGCTGGTGCGCCATCCGCCCCACGTCGAGAATACCATGGTGGACATGCGAGGCTCCGTGGGCGGCATCGCAAGGTCGCGGACGTCGTCAAGGAACTGCTGGATGAACTTCCGGTTCCGCGCCAGGAACGTGATGTCGATCTGCTCCTTGACCTTCAGGGAGCCCATGCCGCTGGAGTCCGACGAGGCCGCGCTGTCGGACCGGGTCCTGGAGAGCCACAGGAGCCTGTGCCGGTAGAAGAAGATGTGGGTGCCGAGACCTGGCGTCACGAGGAACCTGGGGCGCTGGTCGGCAGACCTGTCGACGTCGGCCGCATCCACCGCAGCCCCGAGGGGTGCCGGAGCTTCGCTCGGCGTGGATTCCCCGGAATGGTCGAGGCTCACCATAACGCTCCGGATGCGCCGCGCCGACGGCTGGGCATCCAGCCACGACTTCAGCCACTCGTAGCCGGCGTCATCATTGGTGATCGTGATGCTGACGCAGAGACTCCGATAAATCATGTCCCACGCGATCGCCGCCCACCCCCCGATCTTTCGGAAGATGAGGGCGGCGGCGGCCAGCACCGCGCCCCCTTGCAGGAACTGGTTGCTCGAGAGACCGCTGACGAGCTGATTCCAGAGTTCCGCCGGCGTCATTTTTTCCTCCGCTGGTTGGCCGGGTTGAACCGGGAGTCCTGGTAATCCTGCGGCCGCAGCGTGTTGCGGCTCTGGCACGAATACTTGGAGAACTCAAACGTCCCGATCTGTTTCCGGATCGGGATTTTGAGCTCGGGGTGCTCGGTGAGCGCGGGATCCGCCATGGGGTGGCTGATCTCGAACGTCATGGAGCCGTCGAGGGTTTCGTAGGTGTAGCGCATGTGGGCGATGGATTCAGACGATACAGGGGAATTTTGGGAACAGGAAGGATTGGGCGGCTGTGACGGCATCGGTCCGGACCGGTGAAGCTTCGTGGACGGCGTCAAAGCATCGCTCGATGTTGGGAATGATGACGGACAAGTCCGTGACGTCGGCGAGATCGATCCGGATCTGCGGGGAGAATGGACCGTGGCCCGGGAAGATGACGTGGGCGGGCATCAGGACGGGCTCGTCGAGGTTGCACTGCCGGTAGCCACTCTCCTCGATCAGGCTGGCTCCGAGGAACAGGCGGTAGCGGCGGCCGCGATACATGAGGGCTTTGCCATCGGCCGAGGTCGTGATGGGATGCTGCGGTTCGGGCTCGGGCTCAATCGCCACGGGATCGTTGAGGGGCCGCATGGACTTGAGTTGTTTGAGGTGGTCCTGGCAGGACTGGGTGTAGTCGTCGGGGCCGGGGCCGTGGATGCGCCAAACGGCATCATGAGGGCATTGGTTTGGCTTTTCCGAAAGCGGGTCAGGGATGATGAAACATTTCGTTTCCAGTTTCGTTTTCATAGTAGGTCGTGATTGATGTCCTGAAGGAGGTTTTGGAGACAGTGGAGCCGTCCGGGATGGCCGGCGTTGCACTCGTCCGTGAACACATTGGTGGTGACGCGGACTTTGAAAGGGGTCTTGCGGGGGCTTCCATCGCCCCCCGTGGTGTCGGGATAATTGATCACTTTGGACGCCAACATGAAGATGGTGGCGCCAACGGTTGAACTGTGGATGGTCCAGCCGAGCCTTCGGATCTGGAACTCGATGTTGCGCTCCTCAACGAGGGTGCGGTCGGCCGGCTTCCGTGCGGCGGGTGGTTTGGCAGCGTCCAGAGGTGCTGTCGAGAGCAAGATGGCCAGCATGCAACGGTGGGCAATGTTCATGGGGTGGGGCGTTTCAGGGTGAGATTCCAGGAGGCCGCGATGATTTCCCGTGGATCGACCTGATCCCATGCGCCACAGCCCATCGCGACCGCATTCTCGACGGCTTCAACGTCAGTGTCGCCCACTGCATCCTTGGTGAGCGGATCGCCCTCCCGTTTCTCTACGGGTTCGGGCCAGTCGCTACTCCGCATCGTGAATGCCAAACCCAAAATATACCGATCGCTGACCGGCTCACTGTTCAACAGGCGGCGCAGAGTTTCACAGCAGACTTCCGCCAGTTGATTTCCCTCGATGGCGCAGGACGCGAACGACTCCTGCCACATCGCCAGCTTCTCGGGCGGCTGCTTTGAAATCCAGACCTGGGCGTCAAAGGCGGCCGGGTGGGACTGTCCAAGGGCGAGTTCGCCGCGGGTTGGTTTGGGATTCGGCATGGCGGAGGATTGGGCGGGCCGGGCGGCTTGGCAAGGAAAAATTCAGTTCACGATCTTCACCCGGACAGCCCCGTCGGCGTCGGGCTTTGCGATTTCGGTGGCGCCCTCCATGAGTCCGAAGTTGGCCTTCAGGATTTCGGAGACGGTGGGAATGGAGCGGGGCGTGATCGCGGGGATTTCCATGCGGAGGCGCCGGGGGTCGACGTAGTAGGTGGGCTCGGTGAGCTGGGCCTTCTCGGCCGGCGTGGATTTTCCGCTCCCATGGACCACGAGATAGACGTTCGGATCATCATGCTTGATCAAATATGGCATGGGGTTCACGGCCCCATTGGTGATCAGGTAATTCATGGCCCCGAGCAGCTTCAGGATTTTGTCGTCGAAGGCACCGAGGCCGGTGTTGCACTTCCGGCAAAGGAGTCCGCGGATTTTTCCGGTGACATGGTCGTGGTCCACACACATCTTCTTTTGGGGTTCGAAGCAGATGAGGCACCTGCCCTTCTGGGTCTCGAAGAGTCCCTGGTAGAACTCGGGCGTGATGCCGTAGTTGAGGCGGAGATTTGTCGCCCGCTGCTTGGCGCGACGATGAGGCTGATTTCTCATTTCCGAGATCTTATTGACGCAGCGCCAGTATTCCTTGCCTTTGTAGTTCTGATTCTTGGGGACGATCGATACAGGCCCGCACTTGGCGCACACCGCCGTCTTAGCCCCCTCATTGATCTCGGTCAGGAAATGTTGGCGGGGTTGCATGTCGGTCGTGCGGGGCACCGCCGTCTTCTTGACCGCGGTGTAACAGCGCCAGAGCTGTGTGCCGTCCGATTTCTTCCCGGCCTTGAAGACCGTGATGGTCCCACAGGTCTTGCAAAGGCCAGTGCGGGCTTCGGTGTCGATGGAGAGAAGGAGATGCTCCTTCGCCTTGTTTTTATTGTGGCCGAGGCCACCTTTGTTTTTCTTCATGGCGACACCATGAACATTATTGGGAGCGACGCAACAGAAAAACTTCGGGCCGCACCCTTTCGAGTGCGGCCCGTGTTGAATTTACCTCTGTGGAGCTGCGTTAGCTCAGCGAGAAGAACTTCGCCTTGCTCACACCATACGCATTGCCGATCGAGGATCCGATGCAGGAGTAGATGAAGAACTCGAGCATGAATGCACGGTTCTCGATGAACATGGTCGGCTCTTCCAACTCCAGGAAGGCTCCCAGGAACTGGGGCTTCGCGAAGCCGTAGATCTCACCGTCCAGGACGATGTCGTCCTTGAGGGTGAAGAGGAACCGGCGGCCGAAGAACGTGTCCTCGACCAGGCCCTCGCTCGCCATCTTCTCAGACAGCGGACGACCGATTTCGCTCGGCAGGAGCTTCACGAACTCCATGGCCGTGTTGACGTTCATCACGCACAGGTCCGTCTGGAGGCGGATCGGAGTGCTGACGGTCGCGTCGCCGTAGCCACGGGGCATGATGGTCAGGAACGACACCAGCGAGTCACGGCTGAAGCCCGTGAGCGCATACGGATTCTTGGTGGAATCCGTGAAGTCGTAATACTGCACCTTGCCGGTCATGGCCGACGCCGAGTTGCCCGTCTGGGTCCCGTTGTCGGGGTCCACACACAGGATGGCGTTGACGAGCGCGAAGAACGGCACGTCCTCGGCCGTCATGTGATCCTTGATCGCATTGTCCTTGAAGACTTCGCGGATGTCGTAGTCATACTGCCCGAGCTCGATCTGGTCCTTGGTGTAGTTCGGCGTCACGAGACGCGCGAAGTCCACCCGGTAGCGAGCGCCCCGGAAGTATTGGTTGGTCGGCAGCGAGCCAAACGGCACGCTCACGGAGAGCGGCTGGCTGACTTCCTTGTCGAGGATCTTCACGGGTTTGTCCGTGTCGAGCTGCTTGTCGAGCTTGTCAGGCGTGATGCCGCGGGGCGGGAGGATCTTCCGGAGAAGGCCCTCTTCACGGAGCGTCAGCCTGGTGTATTCCGTGCCAGCTTCGGCCGCGCCTTTGATTTCGCCGGCCGCGATTTTGCTGAGGAATTGTGCGTTGAGGATTGCGGGGTCAGTTTTCATGGTTGTTCGATGATTCTGGTTTGTAGAGGCGGTGCCTTAGGCGACGCGCTTCGAGTTGTCCGGAATGAACGTGATCATGCTGATACCGCCCGGTTTCGTGTGAGCGCCATGCGTGCAGGTGCCCACGATGAGGTCGCCGCTCTGTGCCGTGCGGACGTTGCCGGTCGCCGTGACACCGATGGAGTCACCGAAGGCTGGCGGGTAGGTGGCGTCGATCTGCGCGGTTTCCACCTCGATGGCGTTCAGGAGCGCGATGCCCTGGATGCCGCCGTAGCCGACCTGCGCGTAGCCGGCCGTCGGGGCCGCTGCGGTGGACGGGAATGCGTGGCTGTTGTCGCCGTCGCGGGCCGAACCATTCCAGAGAATGTAGGGCACCTTGGCTTTGTCGCCGGTCGCGAGTGCGCCGACAACCCACTTGCCAGCGCTGTCGCGGGTGGCAATTTTGCCCTCATCGACATTGGTCAAAGTCGTAGTGTTCTTGGACACATGATCCAGGATATACGGATTTGGCCAACCTTTGAGGAAGTTGACTTTGAGACTGAGGCTCATGATTGTTGGTTCCTTGTTCTGGCCCTCCCGAATGCGTGACGTTTTGTCACACCCACCAAAGGACCGGCGGTGAATCCGTCTTGTCGACCGCAGGACCTCTAGGTCCCTTGGTTCCCTCGACTTCCGCCCGAATCATGGATTCAAGGCTGGATGGATCCTACGACAAAACGGCGCACCCCTGCAAGAAAAAAGCGAGGGACCTTCGAGAAATCATGGGGACATCCTGTCCCATTTTGGATTGACTTTCCGATCCCTATGCGGCAAAGAGAAGCCGGGTCCCACGTTCTCACGCAAGACCCGGCTCTCTTGAATCGGAAATCGGAAATTACCCGCGGACAAACTTCTCGATGGGATCGAGATCCGCGACCTTCTCGCCGCCGCCGTCCTGACCGCCACCCTGCTGGACGGCAGTCGCCGCCGTCGCCATCTTGTCCATGACCTCGACGATCTGGAGGGGATCACTCTCGATGGTGCGGGTGAATTCCGCCACCTTCTCCTCGGAGAGTGCGCCGCGTTCGACGAAGCGCTGCGCGACCTTCTTGACTTCCGCCGAGAAATCCTGGCGGAACTTGGCCGCGTCCTTCTCGAGCGTGCCCACCTGCGTGGCAAGGTTTGCGTTTTTACGCTCCAGGTCCGGCACCTTGTCGGCAAGTTCAGCCAACTTGGCTGTTCTCTCGACGAGTGCCGAGGAGTCTTCGATGATTGATTGAGCGAGTTTTGAGTCCATGATGTTTGTCCTTTGAATTGTTGGTGGTCGTGTTAGGCCATCGGGGCGCCGCCGACTGGAGCGCCAGCAGCCTGGGGCGGAGCGCCCGCGGCGGGATCACCGCCCGCACTGGGATCGCCGCCCGCACCCGCACTGGCGGCAAGCGCCTTCATGAAGGCGTCGGCGAGTTCAGCGGGGACGACACCGACCTCGACAGCTTTCTGCAAATCACTCATGAGAGCCTGCACGGCCTGCGCCTCTTGATCGCCGGCGGCAGCTCCACCGTCGGGAGCACCCTCGGGCGGCATGCCTTCCGGGGCGGAAGGCGCGGCGGCTTCACCAGCAACGGGGCTTGCGGCACCCTGCGGGATCATTTCGTCCGCGACTTTCATGCCGAGACGCTGGGCCATCTTGATCACGAAGTTCCTGGAGGCTTCCTTGTCCTTGTCGTCCTCGTCTTTCTTCTTCTCGCCACCCTCCGACTTGCCTTCGGGCTTCGTGTCGGGTTTCGGTGCGGAAGGAGCGCACGGCGCGGCAGGCGCAGCGTCAGCCATCACGGGAGCGTCGCCGGCGATTGATGGTGCAGCGGGAGCAGCACCCATTGCGTCGCCAACTGCTTGAGCCTGAGGAGTTGCTCCTTCAGGACCACCGCCCATTTCACCGCCGCCGGTCGCCGCGCCGAGCATTTCGTCGACGGGCAGGCCGTGTTCGCGGAGAATCTGGACGGCCTGTTCATCACTCATCTGGCCGGATTCGACGGCCTGATGGAGTTCCTGCAGAAGCTGTTGGATGGCCTGTTGAATGGCCGCGGGATCGGGAGCGCCATCAAGGGCGCCAGCAGCCTCGGGCGGCATGCCTTCGGGAGCACCGGCTTCGGCGCCCATCTCGGCAGACTTCACGAGGTAATCACAGACCTGCTGTTCCCCGACGCCTGCGTTGAGGAGCTCCGCGATCTTCTCCTGGACGTTCATGATGGCGTCATGCAGAGGATTGCGGGAGAACCCGGCCTTCTCCATAAGGGCCGCGGCCTGTGCCGGCGAAAGGATCTGTTCCTCGATGCCGAGTTCCATGAGGGCGTTGGCGGCTTTGCCGACGATGTCCATTTCGACCGCCGCCGCTTCTTTCAGGATATCCTCCTGCTCGGGAGTCAGTGCGGCCGCATTGGCGAGCGCCGCCATCTTGTGGACGAGATCGCGCCCCTCGTTCATATTGGTGGCGAAACGGGCCGCCTTCTCGGCGACCTTGTCGAGATTGAGCTGGACGGTCGGGGCCGCCATCTTGACACTCTCCTCCCTGGTGCCCTGCTCGAGTCCGCCCGTGCTCTTGCCGCCGGACGACACACTGGTCTGCGTGACACCCTGAGTGCCAGGAATGGTCGGGGCGTTCTGTGAGCCAGTCGCATCACCCTTGACGCCGTCACCGGTGCCAAGCGAAAGATCCTTGCCGCCCGAAGGAACCGGGGGGACGCCACCCTCGCTGCCGATTTCCGTCGCCGATTTCCTGATCGCATCAGCCGCCAGCTTGAGGTTGCTCGCGAGACGGTTCTGGAGATCCGCGATGGAACCCTCCTTGAGGGATGCCGACGGGGCCGTCTCCTTCGTCACCTTCTGCTCGGTGGAGGGAGTCGAGCAGCACTGGAGCTTCTCGTTGTCGGCGACGCCGCGCTCCTGGCCGAGATCCTTTTTGGGCTCCGGCGGAACATCACCACCATGAGGTGTCATGGCTTTCACTTCGGGATCTGCTGAACCAGGCTGAGGAGCCTTGGATTCCTGCTTGCCCTGTTCGGTTGAAATGGAAGCCGACTTGCCAGCGGTCTTGGCGGCATTGAGGTGGTCGCGAAAGCGCTGACGAGTGTTTCCAAAGGACGAGTTCTTCATGGTTGATGGGATATTAAGGTTATGAGGATGGCTTGACAATGTTTTTTAGCGGCTCACGAAACCGTGATGGCCGCCCGGACAACATCATCGGTCAGTGTCCAGCGGGTAGCTTCGAGAGCTGCGAGTTTGTAGGCTGCATATTCGTCGAGGAGGAAGTGTATCCGGGAGTCCCCCAAGTCAACAAGACTTTGTTGCTGCAAAATAGGCTCTCCGTAAATGGCAAGCTTGACTGAGCGGGGCTCGGCGATCTCAGGGTCCACCGAAAATTCCGTGACAAGACCGGCACGCTCATAATCGTTGAGGACCCGGCGGCTGCCGACTTTGGAACCGTCGTAGTGATGATTGGCGCAGATCGCCCGGAGACGTTCCTCGCTCTCCGTGATGTCCGTCCACATGGTGGCCACCTTGGATTGTGCAGCATTGACCAACGATTCGATCTCGGAGAATCGCTCGGCCATCGCCAGTTTGAAAAATTCACGCAGGGGCAACACGCACCCGATCTTGGCGAGCTCACCGAACATGTCGGCAGGACGCTGCTCGCGGAGGATGCTGGCGACTTTCTGCTCAACCCGCTCGGTCCTCTTGGACACAAAACTCATGGCGGGCAGGATCTTCTCCATCCGGCTCATCTTGTGCGCCAGCGCCATCTTGACGGTCTCGTCGGACGTGTTGGTCATGAGCCCCGTGGCCTCCATGAGGTCCGCGCCGCCGACGATCTCGGTCTCATCGACCCCCGCGACCTTCCGGAGATGCTGCGCGATCGCGTCAGCGCCCGTGCCGACCTTCGAGATATCCTTGAACTTGCCCGCAGGGTTGTCCACGAAGCACTTGCGTCCGTCATCGAGGATTCGGCACATGCCGTATGGAGCCTTGGCGCCGCGCTTAACGTGCTCGCAGTATTCCTTGCGGGTCTTGGACTTCTTTTTGCAGATTTCGCAAACGTCGTATTGGCAATCGAACCCCATTGAGAAATCGACGCGCTTGTTTTTTTCGATGTCGGCCAGCCAGTCCGCGCATTTGTCGTGACGGGCCGCCACCAGGAGTTCTCCACGATCCATGTCGTCGTTGTAGGCGGTCTTGACGACATCGCCATGGCGCTTGCTGAAGTCGTCGGCCTTGTGGTCACGGAACAGGGCTCCGTTGGTCCGGAAAGTATCGTGATGATTCTGGAGGAAAGCCCGCTTGAAGCCGTCGCCGTTCTGATTGCAACCAGTGCGCTCGGTGGCGCCGAGGGCGATCAGATGGATGAGGCTGTGGCCGCGGAGAGGCTCGATGTCGCCCCACTGGTCGACCACTCTGGAGCCGGCGCATTTGCGCAGCACGTCGGGGTCGTCGACAATCGTGGCGAGCTTGAGGTCATTATCACCGAAGTCGAAGCTGCAGCTCAGGATGAGCTTCGGCATGTATTGGAAGGCGCGATCGTTCATTGATTCATCCAGTTGAGAATGATGGGGGCGGCGACGCCACCGATGAGACCGCCGGCCCTGGCGCCGGTCCGCGGAGACCTCCATTTGCTGAAGTCGTCCTTGGGCATCATGGAGCCCAGAGTCTTCTCGGCCGGGCCTGCCGACCACGGCAGAATCTTACGCCACCTCGGCGAGTTCTTGTCGGCCAGGACGGCGTCGGCAAAGGCCTTCTGCGTGGTCCTGGCGTCCCCGATGTGAGTGGGCTCCACGAGGGAACTCTGCCATGCCTGATGAACCGGGTCAGCCGCAAATCCGGTATGCACCCCTTGGCCATGAACCTTCTGGGCGTTTAAGTGAGCCTGGACGGCATCCACGTGAAGCTTGTCGAAAGCTGGATTGCGAACCTTGTTGTTTCTCGACGCGAACAGGTCGGCCTGGGTCTTGGCGGCATCAGCCTGGGCCTTCAGATTTTGAAGATTGTCCTGGAACCCCTTGAGCTTCTGATTCCAAAGCCCCTCGGCCGTGGTCTTCTGGGTGTTCCAGGCATCCGTGAGGCCCTGGGTCTTGTTCTTCAAGGTCTCCAGATGCTTTTCAAGCATTTCCGTGCCGCTGCCGAGTCCCAAAGCTTTCATGACACCGTCCCGGCGCATTTTTCCAAGTATGCCGCCCGCGGCAGCGCCCGCCCCAGCCCCCTCGACGACTCCCGTGGTCAGTGGATGTTTCCAGGGAGTAATGCCGTTGACAACCCCCTTGACCGCACGGACCCCCCAGGAGTCCGGGGTTTTCTTAAAGAGGTTCGTGATGGTCGGGATGGCAGCGCCGGCGGCGGTGCCACCAAGAGCACCCGTCATGGTGTTGGACCGGCGTCGGGATTTGAAGTCCTCCTCGGACTCGTCGGGCTCCCGGCCGGTGTTGAGATACGTGAGACCTCCGCCGAGGGCTCCTCCGGCGAGGCCCGTCAGCAGATTGGGCCAGTAATCGTTGGCGGCTTCCTTGAGTGTCATGTTTACAGTCCTGGGCGTGGGACGTTGCCTTCGCGCAACATCTTGTTTTTGGTTTGCTGTCCCTGGGTCTGCGCGAGCTGGTGGGCCGTGAACGGATCCACGGACTGGCTGGCGCCGGCACTGTGCAGGAACGAACGGACGATCGAGCTGTTCAGGGTGAGGTCGGGCGACATCTGCAGCAACACGTTGTAGTGATGCTCGATGTGTTTGGGATCCATGCGGCCGACGATTTCATCGTTGGCCATGAGGTCCTGCAGGATGGCCTGGCGGCGGACATTGTCGATCTCCATGTCGACCTTGTCCTTCGGTCCCTTGTGCAGGAGTTCGATGGCTTTCGAGTGGGCCTTGCTGTAATGATCGGCAAGGCCAGCAGCGGCACCGGCCTGCGCGGAACCGACAAGGCTTTGCGCGGGAGCCGACAGGCTCAGGTCAGCAGTCTTTTTTTTTGAACCGAAGTCGAGGAGTTGGGCGGCCTCGCCTTCTTTTTTCAATCCGGGTTTGCCCGCAGCTTCCCATTCGGCTTTCGTGACGGTCTTTCCGGTGCGGCGGGCATGTTCGAGCTGGGCATACAGCTCGCTTTTGTATTCGTAACCCTCGGGGGTTTTGTCACCCTTTTCGTAATTGACCTTCTTCTTGATCCAATCACCAAGGGCGGCGTCCTTCAAAAGATCCGCCGCACCCCCCTCCTCCGGAACATACTGGCCGTCCGCCTCGCGCATCAGGCGGAGCAGCGCGGTCTTGCGGCCGTCGTGATCCATCTTCATGGCCTCATGATTTTCCTCAGCCTCGTGATACCGGGCCGTTTTGTCCATGAGTGCGTCGAAGAAGTCGTGGGCGCCGCAGCGATCGAACATTGTGATGCCGGACACCGGAACCGCACCCTCGTGGCGGGCGTGCTTGATGCTGGACAGCGCGTGAATGCTGTCGAGGGTCGTCTTGATGCCATCGCCGTATTCGGACAACATCTGCTGCTCGAACTCGGCAAACTTGCCACGGCTCTCCGAGAGCGAGAAGTAATCGACGACAGACTCCATAGCCTTGAACGCATCCATCTCATACTGCTGGACAGACTGCGCGGCCTTGCTGAGGTCCGCATCCATCTCGGCGATGAGACCGAGGCCCTCGCGGACATCTTCACGGAGATCGGTGGCGGTCGCCGCAAGCTTGTCGATGCCTCCCCAGTTCAGCTCGATGGGCTGGCGGACTTCCTGGAATTCCGAGATGGCGGCCTCCACGGGATCTTCCTCGCGCTCACGACGCGCAGCCTTGCTGTGCAGCGGACGCTTAAAGACTCCCTCCATGACCTTCTCGATTTCGGCCAGGGGGAAACTGGCGGTCTTGTCGGAAGCCTTCTTGAGGGTCGTGTTGGTCTTGGCGATATTGAACGCCTCGACTACGCGGTGAACCATATCGGGGTTGAGCTGATTGGAGTGAGCCGCCTTGACGATGGACTCGTTTGGATCATCTCCTGACCGATGATAAGCTGCCGCCTCTTTGAGGGCCATCGTGATCTTGCGCTGGGCCGTGTTCATGTTGTTGAAATCTTATTCAGTTCCGAAGGAAACGGCCAGCTTTTTTAACCCGACGCCCACTGACGCCGTAGTGCTCCCGGATTTCGGGAGACTTTTTTGCCGTCACGATCGCCGGGGCCGGCGCGATATCTTCCCGATTGCCCGCCTCAATTATGCATCGGTCTTCAAAATCCAAGTCTGGTCGATCAAGCATCGCTTGATGGGCACCAGTGACCAGCTCGACAAGTTTGAGGTAAGAGTCGCCGTCCTTGCCGAAGCCGTTCTTGGCCGAGAGGGACAGCGAGTTTGCGTTGCGGAGGACGACGTGGCGATCGAAACCGACGGGTCTCGGCTGCGTCGAAAGTTTCTGGAATTCGCTGTATTGGTCGGCGGTGACCAGGAAGTTGTCGTCGACATTTTGGGTGAGCTTGGCTCGCTCCTCATCAGTCAGGGGCTCGCGGCGATAGATGTTGCGACGAAGCCCCTCCCATTTTTGGCAATAGGCCACGACCATCAGGAAGCGCCCGTATTTGGTTTCAACATCCTTGTCCTTCTGCTCGATCTCGAGACCGCCCCCGAAAATGAGGCTGCGCAGATACTCGGGTTTGTCGAGGCAGTCCTCGACGTCGAAGAATAGTTTGAGGAAGCAGTCGACGGCGCGGGCGTCAGTTCCGCAGTCCGCCGCGATTTCCCCGACGTTCCGGCCCGCCAGGCACTGGGCCTTGATGACGGAGCCGGTCGCCAGAACCGAATTGAGCTTCTGGATGTTCGTGGCCCATTTGAAAAGTCCACCGGTGGGATCAATGCCATGGCGGAACGTCTGAAAGCTGTTGATGACGTAGGGGTCGCGCTCAGTATCGGGCAAATCGTAGTGCTCGCCCATCCTCTTGGCCTCATTAGCCTGCACGAGGTAATCCATGACGAGCCTGCCCCGCCAGTGAGGCTTGTAATGAAAGCCCTCCCGGATGCTTCTGGGCTCCCGGAACACATCGGGGTGGATCAGACCCCACTCCTTCTCCGAGTAGATCGAATTATTCTCCTGCGAGTGCATCGATCTTGGAGTTCTCGGACTCGCCCGCCTTCTGCTTCAGGAACAGGATGACTTTGCCGTCTTCCTTGATGGAGTTGAGGAGGACATCTTCGAATTCGCTGAGCTCTTCCTTGCCGTAGTCCTCGGCAAAATCCTTGCTGTGCCAGTAGAACGTGAGAAGCAGGCGGCACTTCGAGTCGTTGCCGTTGACGATCTCGGGCAACCATTCCTGAACTTTGGCAGCGCCGCGATTGGTCCGAAGGATCGTGCCGATCATGGCGGAGTCGAACACGGGCTTGTCTCCGGAGTCCGCCGCACGCATCAGGAAGTTTAGGTCCTGCGGCTTGATCCTGTCCCAGTTGGCCTGATCGTTGTCCCGCCAATCGTGGCCGGGCTCCTGCATGCTGTTGAGGTTCACCCGCTGGATCTGCGTGGTGGGCTGCTGCTCATTGAAACCCGACGGATGACGACCCATGTCGGTGTTGCGGTCCGGGAAGGATGTGCCGGCGTCGATGATGCCGGGTGCGTTGAGACCGTGGGCACCATCTTTACGGTATCGCGGGTCGACGGTATAATCGAGGGTTGCCCTCAAGCCGTCGAGAGTTTCCGGACCTGCATCATGGTTCCGAGCGCTGATGGCACCCGATTGCTCATTGATCGGCCCCTCCCCGCGAGGGCCTCCGCCCAACGGAGCAACCGGAGCTGGAGCGGGATGTGCGACTTCGCCCGGAGCCATCATGGGATCCTCGCCCGGATGAGGGTCGTGGGCGAGGCCGGCATTGTAGCGCTCAAACACCCCCTGACCCCATCGGCCGCCGAGCATGTAGCCGCCGACACCGCCCAATCCCATTCCGGCTGCAGCGCCGATCAGTGCGTTCCGCAGACGATGAGTCTTACCCTTCTCGTCGCGCTTGCCGCCATGGATGAGTCCGCCGACACCGCCGACGAGGCCGCCTGCCAGCCCGAGACCGGTAGCTCCAAGAGCGCCGCCGGCTGCTCGACCCTCAGCGATCGGCAAGGGGTCTTCGGCATATTTTGCAAAGACTGGCTGGATCCACGCGGTCTTGGTGTGGAGCGGCTGGACTTCGTCGAACAGCGCGATGGCGTCATCGACCCCAAGGCCGATCTCCTCGACCAGGCAGCGGACCGCCGCCGCCTTGGTGAGCTCGCCGGAGTTTTCGCCCGCTACCGTCATCGAGAGATAGCTGCCGCGCTTGGACAGCCGGATATCGAAAATGCCGCGGGCGAGGATCGACGACATGACGACGCCAGCATCTCCGGGCTGAATGCGGCGAAGCGTGTTGCGGGCCTTGACCTTTCCGTCCTCAGTGTCGTAGCTGCGCGGGAAGTCGTCTGAGTTCTCGACCTCGATGACCTTCCAGTCGGACGGCACATACGTGATGCTGCCGACGGCCTGGATGGACGATGAACCCGGCTGGTCGACAATGCGGACCGTGACGCCGTCGGAATCTTCAAAGCTGCAGGGGTTGCAGTTCTTGAGGGATCTCGCGTTGGAGGCGCGGTAGCGAAGATTCCACGGGGTCGCGACGATCAGATCGGTCTGGCCACCCTTCGAGACCTTGTTGGTGACACGGAACGGCGCCGAACACTCAAGGCCGGGGCCGATCAGCATGTAGGACTTGCCGGGCGTCACGGACTTCACGGACTTCATGCCCGTCATCTTGTCCTTCCAGACGGCCTCCTGGGCCGTGAACTTGCTGCGAATGAAGACCTGCTGGCCCTCAATGATTCCGTGGTAAAGCCCGCTCTCGAGATCCAGGACGATGCAGCCCGGAACGACGTGGCGGGGGTTTTCGAGCAGGATAGGCTTCGTGACGATCCAGACCTTCTCGAGGTTGCCGGCGTGATTGATGATCTCGTAGAAGCCGTTCTCGCGGGGCGAGTCAAAGCGGGAACGGTAGTCCTCGCGGTAGAGCTTGGTCTTGTCGTCAGCAGCCCGCTTGTCGATCACGAGGAAGCCGTCTTGGAAACACTTCTCGGCCTCATCGACGCTGACCGCCGCCGTCTTGTCGAGGATCTCGTCGGACGTGATGAAACGAACGAGGCACTCACCTTCCTTGCCCAAGGGGATTTGCGGGACCTCGGGAAATTCGGGATTTGGCGACAAACTGGTTCGTTCCGAATTTGGGCCATACGGATCTCCCGGGGTCGGAACGTGAGTGCTAATCTGTTCGCCAAGTCCCAGCAGAGTAGTGGGGGCCACTGGGGCCGCGCCGTAGGCGCCGGGGTTGATCTGTTTGGGAGGTCCTGGAAGAGGCTCTCCTCGAGGGCCTGGTATCTCGTTAGGGAGCTCCATGTTTGGGCGCGGACCCGTGCGGATCGGCTGTGGCGGCCTGGGAACGATGGGGTGGGGGGGATAATTGTGGTGATCGGCGGCGCCGGGGCCGTAATCCTCCCTCATCTCTTGTAGCGCTCTGACCTTACTAGCGTCGTAACCGCGGGGGCTGTCATCGGCGGCGGGGTTGATCCCTGGACGCGCGTTGCCGGCTGCGGCGCCGCCATTTCCAGCAAAGATACTTGCCGGAGCCCCTCCAACCGCTCCCGCGCCGCCGTAATCGGCGGCGGGGTTGATCCCTGGTTTAGGCTGGGTCGTTCCGAGAGGAGCCCTGCCTGCCGCCGCCGCAACACCGCCTACCGGATTCATGGGTTTAGGCTGGGTTATTACCGGATTCATGGGTTTAGGCTGGGTCATTCCGCGAACAGCCCTGCCTGCCGCTGCGGCGGCACCGCTGGCGGGCGACATCGGGCCGAGCCATTTAGACGCTCCCTGCAAAATGTTTTTAACGCCATCCATGGGTCCAGCCGTCTTCTCCTCCGGAAACTCCAACATGAGGTCGGCTTCCTTGTAGTAGCGCAACAGGGCCTCGAGGACGCGGGGCTCCTGGTTGACCGCAAAGTCCATGAAGTCGTCATAGCCCTTCTGACCCATCTTGCTCAGGAACTCCGGAACCGTCAGGACCTTGGACAATTCACCCATGGCCTCCTCCTCGCCCATCGCGCCCATCTTGGCGAAGAAGTCGTCAGCGGCACCCTCGCCAAACGGTTTGTCGAGTTTCAGGGCCAGCTTGCCCTGAGTAGGCACACGGCTGAAAATGCTGAGCTGCGAGGTGCCGGGCTGGTTGACGCCCGGAGGGAGCTGGGCACCCGCACCCATGATGCCGGGGTTTTTGGTCGTGAGAAATTCCACCCACTGCTTCGAATTGCTCGTGAAGGTGTCGGAGTTCTTGAGATACAAGACTTCGGTGCCCTTGATCTTTCCATTGAGGAAGAGGACGGGGACGTAGAGCAGTTCTTGTCCGACCTGGAAACCGAGCAGGGCTGCCACTCGCGTATTCTCCTCGTTCGAGGAGACCATTTCGGCGCCCAAGTAGTGATCCATGAGGGCTGGGGTTCGTTCAGCGATCAGGCTGATTCCCAGATCTGCGATGGTGGATTCGATTTGCGATTTTGGCATGTCCGTAGAAGTTCAAAGCATTATCTCAGTGGTATGGCTGTCATGAAAGTCTTTTTTTTTAAGAAGCGGATGGCTTCATAAGTTTCGAGTCCACATCGAACAGCACCACTCGGATGGCGTCCACGTATTGTTCCGGGATCAGCCAGTTGAGCTGGCCGGGGTTGCATCCGGAAATGTCGCGAAACTCGATCTTGAGAAGCTGGTGCCGCTCGGGGCGCTCGACAAACTCATGGCGGAATTTCACCCACCCCTCGTCGGTCAGATAACGGAGACGCCGCGCCACAATGTCCGCGACGGTCTCGTTTTTCTTTTTCATGGGTCAGTAGCCGACCACTCCCGGCGGGGGCTTCCCGAACTCGGTGCCTTTGGCGAGTCCCGGCAGGTAGGAAACTCCATGGACGTCGCTGACGGAATCTCCACGATGCACGTTGTCGAGCAGTCGACGCTTGATGTTGGAACCGGCCATCTGAGCCATCCAGTCGGGTTTGAATCCGGGATTGTCGGCGACACGCTGCATCTCGGGCGAAAACCCTGGAGAGTGCTCGCTGACTGAAATCTCGGGCTCATTGGAGTCCTGCAGGCGCTTGAGAACCCGCGGCGTGATGCGTGTCCCGATCGAGTAATGCAGGGCGGGCTGGTGGAGATAATGGCCTACGAGATCCTTGGAGGGCTTGAGTTTTTTAACGGCCTCCCCGGGTTCGTAGGCATGCGCCATCGGCTCGTATTCGACGACGTCGTCGGGGAGGTGGTGACCGATGCCTTCGGGGTCGTCGATCTTGACGTGGTTGACGAGAGCCCGACCGAGGACTTCAAGGTTCCTCCGCCAGACCTTGAGACCGTTGTCCTGAAAGGCTTTCCGGAGCGCGTTGACAAAATACAGGCGGCCTTCCCCAATGCCCTTGTGCTTGACGACATCGGCGGGATTCGGAACTCCCGTGCTGAGAGCGTCGCCGGCTTCGACAGAGTCCCCGACCTTGTGAACGACCTGCTGGTCCGGCCCGACGTAGTGGGCTTCGCTGCCGACGTGGACGAAGTGACCTCCTTGCGGAGCCTTCTGGACCTTGTCGACGGTTCCATCAAAATTAGAAACGGTGGCGCCGCCGGGATACATGCCGGGAATCTGGACGAGCGAGTCGATCTGCCTGAAGGTGTCGATGGCCTTGCCGGAGCTGCTGGCGACCCCTCCGCTATGCTTCTCGCTGAGCGCACCCTGGCTGAGCGGTTCCGCGAGACTGGACGAGCTGCCGAGCCCCACGTTATCCATGATGTGCGGGAGATGATTACGCTCCCGGATGCCCGAACAAATCGAGCACAGCCCTTGGCGGGATGTGCAGGTCAACGGACTCCTCACCATCATATCTTTGACTCCGCGGGCATGCATGTCCTGCAGGACCCGACCCGTCAGGATGGTTCCCGCGGAGTGGCCCGCGATGGGACGGGCCAGGACCGCCCCAATGTTGTCGGGGTCGTCGGGGGTCGTCGGAATGCCGCGATCGGTCCCGCAGTCCTTCTCGGTCACGAGCATGTCGTGGGCGGCAGCACTGAGCTGCTTGCCAAGATAGCCGGAGTTCTGCGTGGCAAACTTCACGCTGATGAGGCCGCGGCGGGTGCCGTAGGCTCCCGCGAAGTATTCGGCGGGCGAAAGCCCCTCGGCGTAGCTGTGCTTGATGCCGATCGGGATGGGGTTGCTGTTCTGGTCCAACATGAGCCAGTCGGCACCGATATTGCTGTTGAGCTGGCCCTTGTTGCCGCGGGCGCCTGACGCCACCATCTTGGCGAGATTGGAGCCGCCGCGATGGGCGGCATCAAAAATCTTGGCGGGGAAATCCGACGAGAGCTTCGCGTAAACCTTCACGAACTCCCGATCCTTCTGCTCTGGAGTCAGATCCTTTCGGGCAAAGATCTGGGCCTCCTGTTGCTGGACCTGCCGCAACGTCTCGTCCTTCGAAAAGGGGCTGCGAAGATCATCGAGGCCAAAACTGGAGTCGGTCTCGGCTGAACCATTGGCGCCGAGCCGGAGGAGGTGATGGCTGATGTCCCGGTATTGATCGGGGGCGTTTTCGGCAACGGCCTGCAGGACCTTCTCGACCGAATGGGAGTCCAGGGGACGGTTGGATTCAACATGTCCGCGGAATTCCGCCGGAACATGCTGCTCGAACAAAAGGCGCCCTGGAGTCATCATGGTCGAAGTATAGAGACGTTGCCCCCGCAAGACAACTACTTCGGAGAGTCGAGCTTCGGAGGTTCGGGCGAGACCTCTGAGTGAAAATTCTCATCCCGATCTTTTCCCAGGAAGGGGTCGTGGACCCACGACGCCTCGTAGTTCTGATCCAGCAACAGCTTCTTCATCCATTCGACGATGGATGGGTTTTGCCGGACCATCAGGCACATCCCCTTCGAGGCAATCACACAGACCGCCTCCTCGGGCAGCGGGATATTGTCGAACCCGAAGAACTCCACCAGAACGTGCATGACCTCGTGCCAGAATACTTCCCACATGACCGTTGGATGAAGGCCTGCAAAGACCCCCACTTCGAGGAGCGTGTCGAGCCAGTATCCGTCACAGCCGCGGAGCTCCCGTTCCTCCGCATCGAACCATCGAATCCTGACGTGCTGATGCCCCAGCCAGAAGTCAGAGGGGGCGCCCGGCGGTGGTTGGACGACAGCCATGGGTCAGAATGCGTGACATGACGACCCCGCCGTTTTAATCATGACTCAAATTCCTCCATGTCCTCTTGAACGAGGTCGGGGAGTTGGAAATTTAGATCCTTCAGTTTCTGCCCCCTTCCGACCAGATCGTCACCGATATTGAGGTTGTAGGACCAGGACCGGCCGAAGGTGGGGTGAATGCCGAAGAAGATTTGCTCGGGACGGGTTTCGGAAAACCCCGCCGCGAGACTGTATCCGTCCGTTCCGGGAAAGGCTCCATTGATCATGAAAGATCCCCGTGCCGTGGGGAGCTCGATCTTCTTGTGCTTGTCTCCACAAATGAACAGGTCGGGAATCTTATCCCCCCTTGCGGCGAGACGTTGCGTCATCGAATTGATCTCGCGAGCGATCGCGTGGATTGGGACCCCCATTGCCTTGTCGCCACCCTTGAGCCCGTCCCCATGGCTGCAGCAGATTCGAGTGCCCAGGATGTCAATGATCTGGTGGAATGACCTCTCAAACCTGCACTTCACGTTCTTGATAGGCGACACGTCGAACAGGCTCTGCAGCCACTCCAAAACAATCGTGTCGAGATTGCTGAAGCGTCCCGTGGTCGGCGGCTTCTTCTGGTTGGGCCAGCGGGCATGGTTGCCTCCGAGTCCATACACCAATACCTCATCGACGCCCGAGGCCATCCGGGCGATCGACTGAAACAAGCTTAGCGCCGCCAGATGAACCTGCTGGCTGACGTAGGTATGGCTGGGAATCTCCTCGGCATGATTGAGCATGCCGTCGACGAGATCTCCCAGAAGCATGATGTGCAGTTTATGAATGGGGTTGCCGACCGGGCAGGCATTGCGCTCTTGCAAGATGCCCGTGACCGTCTGTTCGAGATGCTGGAGCTTGGCCAAGTATCGAAGGGGATTGTAGAGGCCAAAGTCATTGGTCTCGCCCGGCTCCACGATCTTCCCGACATGAGTGTCGCTGATGACCAGCACGGCTTCCTCTGGCGTGCTATTCCCACGGAACTCCTTCTTGAAGGGCTCCAGGCTGATCTTGAACTTGGAGCCATAAGCTTCGCTGAGTGTCGAGCGAAAGAGTTCGACGACCCGGTCATCAAGTTCGCGCTCCTCAACGAGCTCCAGATACTTCTTGCGAACCTCGACGTGCTCCTTCTGGCGAAGCTTCTCGCGGACGTGACCTCGATCCTCATCGAGTGTCGTGTGGACCAGTGAAGTTGGCGGGCGAATCGAGATAAGACTGACGCCCATCCTTCGACACAGCCCCCTGATGGCTCCTGGTGTTGTCTTGTAGAGACCGGCAACCTTGGCCGTGTCGATTCCGTCCTTGATCGCCTTGACGATCGCCTCCCGCTGTTCCTTTGACCACCGCATTTGTTTCTTCATTGTTGTGTGGGGTGTTGATGAGTCCTGGGGGGATCATCTTGAAGTTTGACTCCGAAGTTCCGGACGGTTTCGGAAAAATCAGGATCGTTCCGATTGATCACGAGAACGTCCTGACGCCCCGGAGGGAAAATGACAAGCAGCGAGAGATGCCCCTGGTCGTCGCGGATCTCCAACCAGGTGGCGGTCGACGAGAAGAATACTGGCGGACGTAGCGGACTTTCTCGAACCGAGATGTGCATGCGCTCAACCTTGTGGCTGCGCGGCAGGCTGTCCAGCACTTTGTGGAGCCTGCTGGGCGGCCGGATCGTTGGCGGCGCCGGGGGCCGCTTGCGGAGCGGCACCTGGACCTGCGGGGGCAACCCCTATGGCCTGCGTGATCTGGTCGAGCTTCTGAAGGATGGCTGAGTTGAGTTCCTGCGGCGACATCTTCTTCTTCTCCCCGCCACCGCCCGCGGCCGCGACAGCCGCCTGCTGCTGCACTATCTGGGTGATTTGCGCGATCTGTTGCTGCAACCCCTGACCAAGTTCCTGAAGCATCTGAGCAAGGTCCTCGAGGCGCATCACGGGCTGCGCACCCTGCGCCTGCGCCTGCGCCTGTTGCTGCGCCTGCGCAGTCTGCTGTTCGGTTTGCTGCGCCTGTTGCGACTGTTGCTGTATTTCCTGGATGGCCCGCTGAATTTGCGGACCGGGCACAAAGGCGCGTTTGCGCATGGCCGAGACGGCCTCTTTCATCTGCTGCACAGACTCCGACAGAGAACCGCCCTTGCCCATTGGATTGACCACGGGAAGGGTCGGCTCCCCACTCAATGGTTGGGTGGGATTCTTCTTCAGCCCCTTCATTATTGTCGACAATCCGAGCACCCCCGCAGGGGTAACGGCGCCAGCGACGGCTGGTAAAATATGACCGGCTTCGGTCGCCAGAACTGAAGGATGCATTTGCTTCCCCATAGGAGCGGGGGCCACTGGGGCCGCGCCTACGGCGCCGCCGTAATCGGCGGCGGGGTTGATCCCTGGTTTAGGCTGGGTCATTCCGCGAATCCCCGCTCCGACCCCCGCTCCGACCCCCGACATCGGGCCGAGCCATTTAGACGCTCCCTGCAAAATGTTTTTAACGCCATCCATGGGTCCAGCCGTCTTCTCCTCCGGAAACTCCAACATGAGGTCGGCTTCCTTGCGGCGGAGTCCGGCAACCGACGCAAGCATTTCGTTCAAGAGATTGTTGTTCATGATGTGATGGTATCGTTAAGCTGGCGACAAGACCAGTCTGGCTGTGAGATTTTCTCCGGAGTCGATTCCCGTCCCGGTCTGGATGATTTTGAGCGACCAGGATGTCCCGGCAATCATGGTGAGCGGACGGTCCAGGACCACCACCCCTTTTTTGGAGCCAGGCTGGATGCTCGCAATCCGATTCTGGCGGACATTCGCGGAGTTCACGACGTCGATCTGGATGGTCTCGGTGGAGGTCGTCTGGATGGCCAATTGGATTTCGCGGAGCGTTAGGGTTTGGCCCGCGGGAACCCGAAACCACCCAAAGACCTGTCCGATGGACAGTGACGACGCGAGGCTCAATTCACAAAAGGTTGGGGCGGGCGTCGAGCTGGAGCTCTTGGATGCTCGCGGCGTAATCCAGCCGGCATTCGATCCATCGGTGACGGACAGGACGCATCCGGGCTTGTCGGACGCCAACGGAATCGGCAGCAGGCTCTGCCACGAGACTCCTCCGTCCTGCGTATAAAAGATGCCGGAAATGCCCGACGACGGATCTCGACGGATCGAGATCTTGATCTTCGGAACAAGAGGGTCAGGAGTGACGAGTAGCTCGCCTTGGACGATTGAGCCGGCCATGGTGGGGATGATAGGGGTTAAAAGGTCCAGCGGGCAATCTTAATCGGTCCGGTCCGGCGTGCGTTTGGCCGACTCCCCCCGTTACCGCGATCGCGCGATGCTAGTCCTGGTTGCTGCGGAAGCCATTTATTGTAAAGCGGCGAACCCGCGGTGTTTCGCGATGTGTTTTGTTTCGCGAGATTCGCCGCGCCGGCGTCCGTGGTCGGCGTGGCGGACGGGCGAGTAAAAACTGTGCGCTCCACTTTGCCGTTGGGCATCGTGACGGACGCGGATCGCCCAGAGGCACCACCAAGCCCGATGCCCGCGTTGGTCACGGCGTCCGTGGTCGGCGTGTCTGAAAATGCCCTGCGCTCCACTTTGCCGTTGGGCATCTCGACGGACGCGGATCGCCCAGTCGTGAGTGTGGGTGAGCCTCCGGGACGAGCGTAGGCCAGCGAACCATCCGGCATCCTCTGCGCGTTGTACGCATCCACCGGTGCTCCAGCCGCGCGGCCTTGAGCCTGATTCAGTGCCGTCGGAGGCGCATTGAAAGCCACCGGGCGCGGTGCCACGGCTGCGTCGGCGTACGCCCGCGCGTCCCTTTCATACATATCGTAATTGAACGGGTTCGCTTTGTTCCATGCCC
>Ga0181348_1000009_pt1 | contig 58711 bp, 49 predicted proteins | sample Su13VDMM110DN_FD_130092 | JGI IMG/M metagenome (GOLD analysis project Ga0181348, IMG submission 130092) | Freshwater viral communities from Lake Michigan, USA - Su13.VD.MM110.D.N | ecosystem: Environmental > Aquatic > Freshwater > Lake | place: USA: Michigan | collected 2013-07-16
CCAGTTTTCCTTTCCTGCACCTAGTAGAACAGCATCACTTCCTTCTAGACCAATTGCAAAATCACCCGCTTGTAGATGATCGACTACTATGGCACCTCCAGCACACCCAAGATCAAGAACCTTTATAGGAGAACTATCGAAATGCTTTTTCACTGCATTGATATATTCAGCATTGCTGTTGTTGTCGTTAATTACTCCGAATGGATTGGTGTGATCCGAAGAATCCGTGGATAATGCAAATTCTGTGTCTACTTGTATGCTCATATCAAGATATCCTTGTATAGTTCTAGTATACGATTCTCCAAGACAGTATAGCAGTATTTATCTCTGTACGCTTGGAGAGTCAGAGACTGCTTGTCTTCAAAGTACGACTTTTCATTTTTCAGTTTGAGCATTTCATTAGCATACTCATCCACCGACCAACACATTTTTCCGCAACCTTCAATTTGCTCTGCGTGACCCATATTCTGTGCTGCATGAGTAATCACAGGTAGACCGCGATACATTGCTTCGATGATTGCAGCCGAACACACCTCTCCATCAGAACGAGCATGAGCATATACATCCAATGCGCCCAAGAAGTCGTGGATGTCCTCTACATTTGCAACAAAATCCACGAACAACACATTTTTTAGTTGTAGTTCGGCTGCGAGTTGACGGTGCTTTAGCGATCCACCCAGTATCAGAAAATATGTGTTGCTGTCCTGAACCTGCGAATATGCGGCAAGAGAAACAGGAGAAAAAATACCGTCATCATTTCTCTGATGGAATCCATAAACAAATGCGTCTTGCGGTATCCCCAATCGTTCACGAAGAGTTGATGGTTTCTTTTCGGGAACATAAACCACAGTCGGGATAATGAAAATCTTCTTTGCATCTCCTCCGCTTTTGATCCAATGATCTGCCTGCCATTTGCAGAGAAGAATAGATTTTTCAGAAGGCGTGTCATCACTCAAATCACCGTGAATACTGTCAATTATTTTTGTTCCACGGATATCTGTATACGGAAACTCCCGAAATCCGTATCTTGCTGTTTGAATCACATCGTATTGAGATGGATTAAACACATCCCAAATATTTGTGTCTATCCATGTTTTGTTTGTTTCATTGTATGCTCCAACATGGATGGGGATTGTCTTTATCCCATGAGATTCCACAAATAGTCTGCGCTCTTCGGAGTGGTCAGGATGCTTCCAAGATGTTCCTATACGGGGGGCATTGTTCGTATAGTAGTAATCGACCTGATGCTCTCGGTTCAAAATACAGGCAAGAGTTTGCAGATACTTTTCAGTTCCGCCTGCTGCCAATCCTGCAAATTTAATGCACGCTATCTTCACGCTTTCCTGCTTTCAAAAAACTTGTCTAGGATTGTTTCAATGTAGTCTATATGTTCGTCAAGAATCACTGGACTAGTTCCCAAGAAAAATGTGTTGGTAGTTGCTTTGGTTGCATTCGGATACATCTTCAAAGGATCTCCGTTGCACAGATGTACATATCCGGGCTGTAACAGGATATTGCCACCAAAATAGTTTCGGGTCTGTATCTTATGTTCTTCAAAGAACATGGTGAGTTCTGTGCGCTTGAATCCCGCATTGTCTTTGACTGTAACGGGGAAGGCAAACCAAGCAGGATCAGCACCCTCTGTGGCAACTGGCAGCATGAACTTATCACTGTACTTTGAAAACACCGAATACAACCGTCTGTAGTTGTGCTTTCGTTTTTCGATAATGGTGTCCAGTTTGTCCAACTGCACAAGACCCATTGCTGCCTGTAGGTCTAGCGGCTTCAAGTTGTAGCCAATTTCCTCGTACACATACTTGTGGTCAAACACTTCATCGGGCAGAGCAGGCAACCAATTGCTGAACCGCTTCTTGCACATACCGTTCTTTAGGCAAGCAGCAGCCTTGCCGCTGCAATAGCAACCCCGTCCCCACTCCCGTAGACTCTTCACCACCATTTCCTGTTCCTTGGTGTTCGTGGCAACAAATCCACCTTCTCCGAGAGTTATGTGGTGTGCAGGATAGAACGAGCAACTTGCCATCTCTCCAAATGAACCAAGAGGCTTTCCCTTGTAAGTACTGCCAAGAGCATCACAGCAGTCTTCCAACAGGATGAGATTGTACCGCTTTACGATGTCCATCACCGCATCCATGTTTGGGGGATTGCTCAACACATGAGCAAAGATGAGTGCCGATGCACCGCTCTTTGCTGCTGCTTCCAGTTGTTCAATATCCAAGTTCAGGGTATCCATCTCAATGTCGATGAACACGGGAATGTACCCGTTCTGAATGATGGGGTTAATTGTGGTGGGGAATCCGGCAACCGGAGTAATGATCTTGGATCCCTTGGGCAGCGCATGGAGTTTGCGAGAACCAAGAGCAGACACCATGAGCAGATTTGCACTGGAGCCGCTGTTGGTTAGGCATCCGTGTTCTTTGCCTAGACGAGCGGGAAACTTGTATTCAAATCGAATGCCGTTCTCTCCAAGGGCAAACCATCCTTCCATCAAGCAACGAACCACAGCGATGTACTCGTTTTCATCCAAGTACGATCCTGCATATTGAACCCAATCCTCACCAGGAATCCAAGTCTTCTTCTTGGATTGAACCATTTCGGTGATGAGTTGTTCAAGCAAGGCTTGTTTATCTGCGGTCTGTATTTTCAGTTCCACCACTTAAATAATCCCTTCGTGTTCTTCGGATTCCATCCTAGCGCGTTGATCTTATCAGTATTGAGCGAGTAGCGCAAGTCCTGTCCCCATCGGTTTTCAACGAACTGAATATTTTCATCGCTTTTTCCAAAAGACGAAAGCAGATCACGAACCACTTCCAAATTGGTCATGTGATTATTTGCTCCGATGTTGTATACATCATTCCGTACCCCGCGTTGAATCAGGGAATATATGGCATCCACATTGTCCTTCACATATATCCAATCCCTGACATACGACCCATCTCCATGCAGAGGGATCTTCTTGCCGGTTTCAATGCATTTTATGCTCTTGGGGATGAGTTTTTCGTAGTACTGTCTTGGACCGTAATTATTTGAACTGCGTGTAATCAAATAATTTAATCCGTATGTACGGTGATACGCAAGCACGAACATCTCGGCTGCTGCCTTGGATGCAGAATACGGATTGCTTGGCGTGAGTTTATCGGTTTCGTAAAACGAACCATCAGGTCGGTCACCGTAAACCTCGTCTGTGCTGATTTGCACAAATAGAGGACGCTCATGCGTTTGTTTTCCCCGAATAATTTCCAACAGATTGTGTACGCCAATCACATTGCTTTTTAAGAATGGATTGGTATCGTTGATTGAATTATCAACATGAGTTTCTGCTGCAAAATTTACAACAACATCACAAGAAGGCAAATGTGAAACATCACAAATGTTTTGCTTGATGTGTTTATAGTTTGGATGCGAGTCGAACGGCAGTGAATCGTAAGAACAGTAACTCATGCAGTCAAAATCAATGACTGTATTTCCTTCGTCTAGAGCCTTCTCAACGAAATGACTACCAATGAATCCACGCCCTCCTGTCACAATCAGTTCCATGATGATCCTTTCATTACAATTCCAATATTCGATCTACTGCCTCAAAGGTATTTATGGACGGCTTGTAACCATAAGACAGTAGTTTGTCATTATTCAAACACACATCTTGCACTTGAACCACTTTATGAAAATGAGGAGCCTCAATAGAAATCAGTTCGGAAGAAGATCCCAACTTCTCTTTGCTGTATCTGATGATGGAACCAATAGAATGTGGATCCCGATTGCTGATGTTTATGATTTCGTTTGTTGGACTATTGTCTATGCAACACTTTAGTGCCCTGCAAGTGTCTTCCACATACATAAAATCTCTGATGTTTGATCCGTTGTTGTAAAGATTAACTGTCTCATTTTTCTTGAGCAGTCCGATCATATGTTGAACAGCATTCTTCTTTGGAGATGCTTTCATATCACCTTCACCAATGATATTGGTTAGTCTTAAAATGCGATATTTTAATCCAAAGGTATTACAATAACATATGAGCATTTGTTCGGCTGCTCGTTTAGTAATGGAGTAGAATCCCGTTGGATCGCATGGAACTGATTCATTCGTATCCATAGTGCAGTTCATTCCATATACAAACCACGAACTCACAAAATTGAAAACCATGTCGTTGTTCTTGGCACGACAGGCTTCTAGAACATCAATCAATTTATTAAGATTGGTGTTGATGTCTTTGTGTGGCTCTGTGAAAATATTGTAGTTGTGTACGGTGCTTACGAAATACAAGATGTTATCTGATTCAGGTTCATTTTGTTCCTTGGGGATTCGATGAGAATCAGGATACATGGAACAAAAACGAGATCCGACAAACCCACTAGATCCATATACAGAGATGCCTGCGTTCATTTTAGTTTCCGTATTCGTCTTCAATTGGGAGTTTTCCCATCCATTCCGAACGGGAGTCGTACTGTCGATTTATTTGATCCAAATTGCCAGTTAATATGTGATTGCAGGTTTCCACAAACATATCCACATTCTTTGCAAACCTGGTTTGATATAGATGGTACATCTTGTTGTCGTAAATAGTACCAATACCATAGTATCCGTATCCGCCTAGTCTCCAAATACCACCTCTCGGGATGCCTTGGAAAGAAGTAGGAAAATACATTTTGATTCTCTTTTCGTGTTCTACTGCTGCGCGAGTCAACTCCTGTGCAACATCAGATCGGTGATTGTTTACAGTATTGGGTTTACCAATTGCTGCGTAATACTGCTTGCTGATTACAACAAAAGAAGGGGCACAGAACAGATCGTGTTTTGCCTTGATACAGTTTGTGACTTGTGCATTTCCAACTAGATATCCATTCGCACAATGTTGCACTGCTTCATCCACCGCTTCTCTGCTCAAAGGAACACAATCGCTGTCCATGAACACAAAAATATCAGAGTCAAAGGTATTCAAAACACGATTCATCCACTCTCCGTGATGAATATTTTCTTCGGTGTAGTTAACGAAGATGCCAAAATGGTCAAGAACCTTTTTATGATTCTCCAATATTAGTGGATTATTGTCTGTCCACTTCAGAGTATGTACTGTTACTTTCATGGTTATCTCAATGTGCTTTTGAACATTCCGTACTCCGAACCTTGTCGTACTAGACTTGGTTCCCACCAATACACTTTATGCTTGTGCAGATAGTGCTGATATCCAAGTTCCCAATCAGAAATCATATGGAATGGAAACCATGTCTTTGCTATATCGCATACAGCCGACTTCTTTAGTACTATGGAATCAGCGCACCTAGACGCAGGATGATCCATCAGATATGCTACTTGTTCGGACACTACACGAGCAGGCTTTAATTTAGCACCACTTCCGAAGTATATTGCATCCCAATCGTTTGGAGTGCGTGATAGGAAATCGTGGAAGTGAACATCAAAATCTTGGCAAAGGAAAACATCGTCTTCAAAAATTATGAAGTACTCGGCATCCACTTGTGATAGGGCTTGGAACACCTTGCCAAACTTAATCGTCAGAGACACTTCTGCAATATTTAATTCCTTTTGTGTTTCAATACCAATGTTCCACGGGGCAATCTTCTTTGCAACAGTATCCCAATCAGTGTGCTTGCGAACACAATATTGGTCTATGATGTCCTGCGTCAACTCGTTTCCGTCAAAATCTTCGTAGAATGAATAGTCGGAAAAGCCAAATTGCTGCAACTGACGAATCATGTTTTCTTTTCGTTCCTTGAGAGGCTTGTAATGTAGAACCACAGTCTTTATATCAACTGACATCTTTTACTCTCCTAAATTCTTCCATCCACCAAGAAACCTTGAGCATGTCCCAATTCCATGTTTTTGTCTTGTATGACTGATAGGTGCTGTTTAGAAGTTCTTCCGTTACTTCGTAGTACGAATCAACAAACAACACAGGCAGATTTCCTTCTATGCCCGCATGAACGGGACTGCGCTGAACCACAGGAATCACCCCACAGTACAGTGCTTCCCACATCCGGTGAGTGTCCACACCATTTCCCCGTGGGCAGAGAATGAACTTGTGATCCAACAAATCGGTTTTGTAACTACCAACCTGTCCCTTGTCTGCTGCATCACGAACTGTTGCCCACGGCTTGTCTGCAAACATGGGATATAGTGCCTTACGAACCGTTGGGAATGTATCAACACGATGGTTTACATAAAGCATCCGATTTCCCGCTGTCTGCTCAAATCCTGATTTCATGGTCAGTGTGCAGTAATCATCAGCAATACCAAGAGGAACACCTCCTGCTCTAGAGCATTCGTTATTCACGCCCCACCATTTCACAGAAATTTTTGAGGTAACAAAAACGTATGCTTGATCGGTGATAGGATAATCGCTCTGTCCTGTCAGTAAAATAAATGGAGTCTTGCAATTTCTGAATTCCAAGTACTGTATCAAATACTGCAAGTAGTCAAATTTACAAAACACAACGGAATCAGGTTTCAACAAATCCGTATCAAATTGATTGATCCAATCTGATAGCACATCACTACGCTTCAGAACTTGTTGTGCCGTGGGCGGCAATACACCAGTTCCTTGTAGCACAGTTCTACCAAACCAAAAGTCTGCCCTTGGTATGAAGTTTTGTGCCCGTAGTATTTCTTCGGAAGGTATGGTCATGGAACAAGGTGCATCAAGAAATCAATATGCTTCTGTGCGTCACCGTAATACGGGCGCAGCAGATGAGAATCCACGTAGTGAGTGCCTTCAAATACTAGTTGCGGATAGTATTCCCAATGAGAACGATCAATTCGCTGATTGCGTTCAATCTTACAATCGGTTACAACCTTGCCTCCATTAGCAGCATACCGACGCAGAAGATCGGTGGAATAGAATTCGTCTTGACCCCACTTTCCGCCTCTCTCGTTGCTAGCGTGTTGCAAGTGTTGTGCTACATCGCGGATAGGAGCGTATCCACATCCTGCTGCTCCCTTGTTCTTATTGGAGTAATCTACCCTCTCAAACTTACGCATCTCGTCAGCAAAATCGTCTTCGAATCCGTATACATCATTGAACACATTTCCGGTGGCAAGATGGTAGTACGCTGAAATGATATTGAATTCGCTTTTCCAAGTGTCTGTATTGTTTCCGTAATACCATCCCGAATTCAAATGCACATACGAATCTGTTTTGTATCGATCAACATCTGCTCCGAAGAACTGCTTTGATAGCGGGATCATGTCAATGTCTCCAGTCAAACACACCTTGTCTGGATACTGCTTGGTGATCCAAAACCGACCCCATGTAGCAGAATGGTAATCTGCCACACCGTCCACACTCGGAACACGATGAACCGTGCCGTATTCTTCAGACAGTTCAATATTTTCATTTCCGCAATACAGAAGAACCGGATGAATTCCAAACTTGGTCTTCCAAAACTTTGAAATAGGCTTCCAAAAATCAGAATAGATGCGTGTGTTGTCAAACGAGAATGTCACTATATCAATCTTCATCGTGAATCCCTAGTGTGGTTAATGAACACATCCGCTTCGATGGTTTCCTTGTGATGCAGTCCCCATTGTGTGGGATCAGGCAATATAGTGATCCCATGCTTCTTTGTCAATAGGCTCCATATAGATTGATCGTGTCGGTGATCAACAAATCCTGGTTCCTTCCACCCATCATCATTAGGACCATCCATAATCAATTTTGGATTACAGCACAGGCTCAAATACTCGGATGCTATCTGCTTTGCTGCATCTGTTCCACGAAAGCACATGAAACTAGCCATGCGCTGTGGAGAGTCAGTGTGTTCGGAAATGTTCATACCCATGAAATTGAGCACATCTCTTCGCGTGTAGTGTTTTTCAAGATGACTGCCTGCCAACCGAAATCCAATTACTCCTTTAGGATCAGCCATAACAGCATTGAATAATGGTTCCACTCTGCGAACAAACACCGATCCAGAATCGGCATAGAACAGTATGTCATTCTCACCCATTCCTGCGAGGATTCGATTTATGAAATAACTCTTCCACAACCAATAACCAACTCCTCGTTTCGATGACATAATCTGTAAATTAGATTGGATGAAGTCTTCTTCAATCTCACTCCTATTCATCTGATACACCACATTGAATCCTGCTGCAAGACCTGTCTGACTGTTCTTGAATTGTGACTCCAAGAACTTGCCGTCTGCGTAGTTGAGAAGGATTTTCACTGCTGCTCCTGTGGAACAAGCGAAGCCGTGGTCTGTGAGTTATAGATGTATCCGTGTAGGGCATCAGGAATGTGATACTCACTCTGCACCTTTGGATACAGCCGCATGAGCCAGTCAATGTCTTCTGTGGACTGCCCGTTGGCTCCGTAGACAGGATTGAACGACTCGCTCTGCGCAATCTCACGCCGCCAAACACACATATGGTACGGAGGACGCTTGATGTCTCCAAGCATTCCGTCTTCGTCACGCCACAGGTGACCGTGAGGATTGCCGATACCGAATTCCACATTCATGGGTTCGCCGTTGATCATGCACCACTGGTTGAACGAGATGCAGTCCACGTCGTATTCGTCAATTGTCTTGAGAATCGCGCTCATGTAGTCTTTGCTCACGGCATCATCGTCGTCCAAGAACGCGACGTACTTTCCCCGAGCAGCGCGAAGCAGATCGTTACGCTTCTCTGAAATGCTCTTGGAGCGGTTGTCCAAGAGTACAAGAATCTCCACAGCCTTACCTTGCCCCGTGGCATCGGCTTGCTGCTGTAGTTGCTGTACAGCAGCCTTCATGGAGTCGATACGTTCAGGGATGGACAGGATTAGAACACTGAACTTGATATCACTTGCTGGCACTGGCATTGAACATTTCCTCCATGTCGAAATTGCGCTCCTTACGACGAGCGTACACTTCACCGTCCACATCGTACATTTCTTTGTTCTCGTTTCGTGCGTGCAGCGCATCAAACGGCTCCGGTGTCCACTGGTGCTGAATGATGCAGATGTCACAGCGGCGCAGTTTACCCAACTGGTGGCAAACAACCGTCTGCTCGTTGTCGGAGTACAGGGACTTGTATTCTGGATTGTAGATGTACCCAAACTTGCGGTACAGGGGGAAGCCCATGACCGTGAGTGTCATCAGGGGGTCTTCCTTTGGTCGCAGTCCGTCCCAAAACTTGATTGCTCCGTCGAAGTCAGGGAACGAGTGTTCAAACGCAGAGAAGATGAAGTCATCGTACCCCATCTGCACAGGAACCATGTCGTCTGACGCAAGCAGCAGCACATCACCGTCTTCGCCGTCTAGGTCTGCGTTGCACGCCTGGATCTTGGTCTTGGAGTGTCCGTAGCACCACTTGATGTCTGCGTTCATGGCACGAGTGGTGAACCACTCTTCCATTTGCGGATTGTTCATGCTGGGATCGTCTACGTCCATACTGACAACGAAACGAACATCATGCCGACCACCTAGAAAGGTCAGGTAGCGGCTAAACACAGTCTTGAATTTTTCGGGACGGTTCCGCGTGGGGAACTTCACAACCAATTTGCTCATTACGAAATCTCCTGTTCACTCTTTGGGTTTCTGCGAGCCTTTGCTCTTTCCTATGTGGTATTTAGGACACAGTTCCCACTCGCCCTTTTCTTTGTACGGAAGAATCTTTATCTTACTGATGGGAACCTTGTTCTCTGCTTTGCTCTTGTCCACTATCTTTACCAGTCCCCACTCTTCCAGTAGCCCTGCGATGGTGTTTCGGCGGCTAATGTCTTCAGGGGAAATGGAGGTGGGCAGATCGTCTAGGGCAAACATTTCTTTGAAGTGGACAATGTAGTACTTGCCCTTCTTGTGGAGAATATGGCAAGACTGCCACAGTTTCTTCTCTGTCTTGGAAGAAACACCGATGCGTGTAAGGGTTTCTCGTACTTTGAGAAAATCATCGGGTTTAACTAGACTGACCTCCAGTAGGTCTGTGGGGTCAATCGTGATGTAGCGTTCTTCTTTTTCCATGCTGTGTTCACTCCTGTAGTTTGAACAGACACGGAACTATTTAGATTACTTCGCCTTTCCACCCTTTCGTGTCTCGTCCACGATCTCCTGTACCTGCTCGTCTGTGAGTACGGTGAGTGCTTCCCGTGCCTTGCGCTCGGAGAACCCGTAGTACTCCACCAAAGCCCCCACGCGAGGATCACTCTCCCGCTTCAGCCACTTGGAGAACCGCTTGCGAGGGCGAATAGCCCCACGCAGAAAGTCAAAGTGCATCTTGGGGTCTATGTGCCCCATTCGGTTTGCTTCGTTAGCCACAAACAGAGTATCCGGAAAATACGACAAGCAACGGGTCACCACGAACGGCGGATACGAGTGTTTCACGTATTGCTCACTCTCGTCCATCAGCGGCTGCTTGTTCACGTTGATGGCATTCAAATAATCAGTCAGTTGGTAGGTCATTTGAACTTGCACTCCATCATCAACTGCACCAAACACGCGGTGGTGTTGATCTCTGCGTCTGCCACAAACGCGGCTTTGTACTGGTAGTCCGCAAGCACAAGAATGGCTTGTGGAATAGATCCACTCTCAAGGTTTTCGTACAGCCCGTCGTACACTCCGCGGAAAATGCGGCTGCTGTCGTTGTCCAAGTTCTCCACCACCCATTTGCGAACGCCCCCAAAGTCCTTCGTCTTCATGGCTTTCACAAGGGTCTTGATCTGCACGTCTCCCAAGGTTTGTAGGACACCCACATCAATCTTGCCGTTTACCGCATACCGTTGGAGTTCGTTCAGGGTTCGACGGAAGTCAGGGAAGTGCTTTGTGATGAGTTGGGCTACAACCTTCTCGTCGTACTGCACCCCTTCTGCCTTGAGTATTTCACACGCCCGCTTGAGAAACTGGACTGCCATACCAGGCTTCTCCTTTTGCGGAATGCGGAAGTCAATGCAGGTGCAGCGGGAGTGGAGCGGTTCAATCACTCGGTTCTTGAAGTTGCAAGTAAGAATGAACCGGCAGTTAGCGGCAAACTCCTCAATGAAACCACGCAGAGCGGGTTGCGTTGACTGTGCATTAGAGTAGTCGAACTCGTCTAGGATGACAACCTTTTTCACCCCGTCCGTAAGAGAAACGGTGGACGCAAACTGCCGAATGCGTGTCCGTAGGGTGTCAATGTTACCGTCTTCCGAACAGTTCACCATGATCCAGTCACAGCCAAGATCGTTGCACAACGCCTTTGCAACAGAAGTCTTGCCGCAACCAGCCCCGCCCGAAAGCAGGAGGTTCTGTGCTTCGCCTCGCTCCACCATACGCGCAAACAAGTCTGCGGGTTCTGATGGTAGAATGCAGTCCTTCACGCTCTGTGGACGGTACTTCTCGCACCACAGACCTTTCACCAATTCATTAGTAGTCACAATCAAGCCTCGTAAGAGGAGTCTCCGTTCAGGGCAATCCAATACTTCAGTGGTTCAGTCTTGCTTGTAAAGCAACTCACAATCTTCTGTGAGATGGAAACGCTGTAGTCTCCGGAAAGAATCTTAAGATTCTCCACATCAAAGATGAACTCGAAAGTGGCACCCGAAGTGTTGTCTCCCACTTGAATAGAATAGAAGTTGGAAGTGGTGTCGGTCTTGTCCACCACCGCCAGTTCAATCTTCTCCCCGTCATCCGAAGACCGCACACACAGGTGCTGCACTTGCAGAACCGATGCTGCCTTTGCAGCGTCCGAAAAGTCCTTGGACTTCAGATCGAACTGTACCACAGCGTCGGGCATGGTGATCTTCTTGTTTGTGGAAGTCACCAAGTTCTGCGCACAGTAGTAGTACCGCACACTGGATCCACCGCTCTTCACCGTGACGAAACTCTCGTCAAAGACGAAGTCAGGATCCTTGAACAGACTAACCGTGCCAAGGAACTTGTTCAGATCCCAAATAGCAAACTGCCGTGGGAATGTTTCGTCCACATGGGCTTCAGCCAGTATGTTCTTCGTGGACGAAAGGGTGGTCAGTACATTCCCCTCGTTCACTAGAATTCCTGAGTTGATGGTCGAGAAATTCTTCAGGATGTCCAAGGTTCGCTTGGAAATCTTGATGCCGGTTTCACTCTTCGTCTTCGTAGCCATAGTCATCACGCGTATCCTTTCGACCTGCATTGAGGTCATCCACAATGTCCTTTAGGTGCTTCTTCTCTTCGGATCGTCGCGCACTCTTATGCTTGCGATCCACACTCTTCCACGCTTTCTTTGCGCGGGTGTCTGCTTGGGTTCTCCACTCTTTGTTGCTCATCAGAAGTCTCCGATATCCTCCATAAGATTGCGAAGCCCGTTCTCTATCATGTAGTCAAGAATCTTTCCACGTAAGGGAATGAAGGGCTTATTCCATTCCTCTTCAATTTTTTCTACCTGCTTGGGGGGAAGGTTCAGCAGGTCAATAAGGGTTTCATTGCGATTCCACGCGATCCGATACTTCTCTTGAACGTGACCGTACTCGCGGATGAACTCCAGTAGTTCCTTCATGCGCTTGCCTGTGAGCGGGTGCTGCCGCTTGCCGTCCACCACAAAGCAATCGTCTTCGGACAGGATATTTGGAACACCGTCAGAGGAGTCGCCCTTGATGATATGCTCCATCAAGAACTGCTTGGGATTCTCCACTTCCACAAACTTCTTTTGTAGGGGAGAGAACTGTGCCACTCCAGGAAAGATGTGGAGTTGACTAAAGTCCTTGTCTCCACTCAAAATGAGTACCTTCTCGGTAGCATGGAATCGCTTTGCAAGGTACGCAATAATGTCGTCTGCCTCGCATCCACTCACACCCATAGTGCGATACGGAAACACTTCTCGGATCTCGTCTCGCACCGTGTTCAGAATGCGGTAGAACTCGTCCCACTTGTGCTCATCGTCCTTGCGAGCCTGGCGGCGATTGGCTTTGTATTGGGGAAAGAATTCTCGTCGCCAAGACTGACCGGAGTCATTGCAGATCACAAGTTCACCGTACTCTCGGTGAAACTTTTTACGATAGGTTCGATACGTGTTCAGCACAATGTGACGAACCAATCGCTCGTCAATCTTGCCAACGTCTCGTTCCTGCGCAAAGATGGACGACATTAGAACCTGCGAGTTGTCAACTAGAATCATTGCTGTACCTGTAGGATGAGGCAGTGCTTGTTGATGCGACCGTTTGCCTCTGCGGTCTTTGTCTTCAAACCACTCAAATACCGAACCGCTGCGGTGAATGTCTTACGGCATCCACCCTTGTTGCTCAAGAAATCATCAGGCTTACGCAACCGCTTCTCAAAGGACTTGTTGCTGTCTACACCAATCACGGTGCTGCCCTTTACTTGCAGACCCGTCTTTGGCTCGACGGCAACAAGAACCTTTGCTGTGCGGGTGAGTGTGTTGTACACGATGAGTCCCTGTGCACCAACAATACCAGACGGCACCACAGAAACAAGTCCTGACTGGTCACATTTGGGCAGATAGTTCAGTTTCTTTACTTGCTGCTCGGGCGGCTTCACCTTCCGCTTTCGGGGTTTGCGCATGGTGCGCATGACTCCCATGCGGTCTTGAATTACCTGTACCGAGGTTTCAAATATAGAAGTCAACTGCTCCAACTGCTTGGGCTTCATATACGAATACCCTTCCACCAAATCCGGATCAGTGCCGTCACAGGCGGCTCGTAGATCGGCGGCAGTTCGACGCAGACGTTCGCAAATAATGGACGCGATTGGTCCCGTCATTTCCGTGTTGCGAACCCACTTTACAAGCGGCTCCTGCTTTGCTTTTCCGGTCTGAACGCAGTCAATACTTGCGTCAATCACGGGTTCAAGCACACACAGAAGCCCGTCTGCCTTTGCCTTTACCCTGTCTTGGACATTGGGTCGGTCAGCCCCTTCTGTGGGGGGCGGGGATGCCCGCTCTGCCTCTTGGAGCAGTTCCCCCAACCATTTGCCCATGTTCTCCTTGTGAGCGTCAGGAAGGGGGAATCCCCGCACCGCAAGGCGGCAATACGGTGCCAATATGCGCAGGGTGGACTTGCTGCCCTTGTGACACACCTTTGCCCCATCGGGGTTGCCGTTTGCTTTCAAATAGTCTGCCACCCACTCCCGTGCGCTTGCAGGCTTGAAGTTCTCCCTGTACCAGTACAAGCACCGCTCCAGTACGCTCTCTGCCTCATCGGGGGAAACAGAAGCGTCAAAGATAGGCTCTGACAGGAGGCGTTGACGAGACGATTGGCGTGTCATGGTGAGCATAGTTTGCTGAAGTTGTTGACCTTCTTGTATACTAGCACATTACCGAACTTGTCAAGCAACTGGTCAGATTTATGACTGATGATGAATATGTTGTTTGAGCCGCCCATGCTTTGAAGTATTTTAATCACCTCTTCTGTGCCCACCGCGTCCAACGACGAATCAAATACTTCATCCAGTATGAGCAGATTGGTGTTTGCGCTATTTTTCATTCGAGCAATATCTCGCCACGCCAGTAGCAGACTCAAATCAATACGCAATTTTTCACCCTCACTGAAGTTGTCGTACGAGAACTCGTCACGATACCGACTCTTGATTACTTCGGTGAAGTCTTCAGTCAGAGTGAATTGGGCAAAGAAGTCCATTGTGACAAGATACTTGTTGATTATCTTGTTCAGTGCGGGAATGTACTTGCGAATGATCTTGCGCTTGATGCCGCTGTCCTTCAACAGGATGGTGGCAACATCCATTGTGTGGGCACTCTCCACAAAACTCTTTCGGTCGCCTTCCAAAGCGTCTCGACCACTCTCCAATTCTTGAAGCGCGGTCTTCTCGTCGTCTACCCCGCTCTTGTCTTTTTCAGTGGTTCCGATCAGATCAGTCAACTGCTTGATGTATCGCTTGTGTGCAGCAATGTCCGAGTCCACTTCGCCCATGCTTGTCTTTGCGTCACTGATCTCGCTCAAGACTGTATTGGTCTTCTTGATGCCTTCGTTTGCAGTGCTAATCATTCCTGCAATCTTGTCAATGCCCTCTTGCAGTTCGCTCTGTCGGGTCTTCTTCTTTGCAATCATGTCTTCACGGAAGTCGTGTGCCAGCCCGCTGCGGCAAACCGGACACTCTTCGTTGTCGTGATAGAAGCCCTCTTCTTCCTTTGCTTTTCGCATCGCGCTTTCCATGTTCTTTCGCACGGACACCATCTGCGAAAGGCTGTCCCGTTGCTTGTCCATAGAAGCCACACTGTCGCTCAGACTGGCAATCTGTGACTGCAACGCGATCTTCTTTTCCAGCAGTGCTTCAAGCGCGGCTTTGTCTTCGTTCAATTTCTTTGTGTACGAAGCAATCTGCTCGTCTGCTTTCTTCTGGATCATGTCAATCACATTCCGCTTGTTTGCGATCTTCATGTCCACCATCTTCAGTTCGCTCTCGATTTCTCGTAGTCGATCCTTTGTTTCAAGAATACGAGTCTTGAGAATATCGTTCATTTTGGAGAACACATCAATGTCCAACAGGTTCTCCACCACGGTGCGCCGATCCGCAGCAGACAACCGCATGAACGGCACATAGTTTGTCGATCCCAAGATGACCACCTGGCAGAAGGTCTTGTAGTTCATCTTGAGAATTTGGGTTTCAAGAATGGACTGGTAGTCCTTCACCGTGGCAGTGTGATCCACCACAACACCGTCTCGTTCAATGCTGAACACCTTTGGTGCAATGCCACGAGTCACCTTGTACGAGTTGCCGTTGGTACTGAACTCAATCTCCACAACGCAGTCCCTGTTGTTGATGGTGTTCACCAACTGGGGCAGGTTGATGTTTCTGAACGGCTTGCCGTACAGCACAAAGGTGAGTGCGTCCAACATGGTAGTCTTGCCTGCACCGTTTTCTCCACACACCAAAGTGGTGGACGCTTTGTCCAACTGCACCTCCGTGAAGTGGTTGCCAGTGCTGAGAAGATTCTTCCAACGGATCTTTGTAAAGGTGATCATACTTTAGCGTTCTGATTCAGTGACTCTGCGTACAGTTCACGGATCAAGTCCTTCAACGATTGGGCATTACCAAGAGACTCCATGCTGTCAATCTCTTTGTTGATGGTTGCAAGTGTGTCCTCGGTTAAATCAACGGTATCCGTGCTTTCGTTGGTGTCAACCATCGCGTTGTCGATGATGGTGACTCCTTCGGGCTGCGCGGCGTAAAGGGAGTCCACAAATTTCTCAAACAGGTACGGCTTGGTCTTCTTCTCCACCACCACGCGCACAAAGTGCCCCCGTACCTTTTCTTCGGGAACGGTAAGCATTTCCGTCTGCTCCAGTTCGGAGTCATCGTAAGTAATCTTCGTGAAAATGGCATACGGATTCACGACAAACTCAAGTTTGCCGCTTTCCGTGTCCAAGATGTGAAAGCCTTTCTTCTCGCCGTAATCAGACATGGTGATCTGATACGGACACCCCAAGTAGTGGATGTTGTCTTTGCTGTGGCGAGTGTGAAAGTGCCCGGTGTACACTGCCTTGAATCGGGCAAACGGGTCAGACTTCATTCCCCCCTGGAAGGTGGAGTTGCGCATGACTTGGAATCCGTCCAGTTCAAGGTGACCACACAAAACTTCTGCGTCACAGGACTTCACAAACTCCATAGACTCTGCTTCGTTCTCCTTGTTGATCCACGGCAGCAGAGCAATCTTCATGGAGTCAAACTGGACCACCGTGGGCTTCTCGTACACGGTGAACGCGTCGTAGAACAGTTCCCGTAGCGAGTTCACATCGCTGCGATTCTTGAAGAAGATGTCGTGGTTTCCGAGAATACAGTGCATCTGCAAACCGTGGTCATGCAGTTCCTGTACGAACCCCTTGCGAACAGCGTTGAGTGTAGAGAAGTTCACGAACTTGCGGCGATCCAAGAAGTCGCCCAAGTGGATGATGGTTGTGATTCCCTCTGCTTGAAGGCGGGGAAAGAACACCCGCTTGTAAAACCGAAGGAAGTGTTCTAGGAACACTGGAGAGTCTGATCGGGCACCAAAGTGGGTGTCCGCTAGGATGGCTATCTTCACTTCTTGCCTTTCGCCTTCTTCTTTGGTTTCGTCTTTACTTTTGTCTTTGGAGACGGCTTTGATGCCTTTGGTTTACTCTTCTTCTTTGGTTCAGGCTTTGGCTCTTCCTTTTCTTTCTTGCCAAAGTTGTTTATGTCCGTCTCCGTGAGGAAGGTTGCGTTTGTTTCAAAGTTGTCGCCCACCTTGAGGTAGTTGTCCCGTATCCAGTTCCGCATCTGCGAATCCACGTCGCTCATTTCAATCTTCTTCAGTTTGATGTACGCTTGTTTCTTCTCCTTCTGTATGCGACGGAGAAACGCGTAGTAGATGATCTGCGTAAAGTACGAGAACGGGTTCTTTGACTTTCTAGGATCAAAATTGTACGCGTACAGCAGACAGTTCTCTATGCCGTCAGAGATCATCTCGTCACGATACGGGTAGTTGATGAAGTTGGGCTTGCGAGACAGATGCTCTGCAATCTTCATAAAGCACTCGCCAATGTAATGGGTGACTGGAGGATGGGGTAGTTCAGCAGCGTCTGCTGCGTCTACCTGTTTTCTCCACTCACTCATTTCTGTAAAGAAAAGATCGTTGTCTATGTAGTGGTCGCGTTTCTTTTTTGCCATGATGTTCCTTTCACACAGAGTATCGTGTCATTCAGGCTTGTCAAGCCCTTCGTCCTTTTTCTTGTCATCCAAATAGTCACGAACAAAAGGCGACCAGTCGTTTGGCTTGTTGCCAAACTTGGGATCGCTCTTCTGTTTTTCGTTCGGTTCTTTCCAGTCGTTCTTGGAAATCTTCTCGTGTTTTGTTGGTGGCTTGGGCTTCCGCTTGCGAGGCATCTCGTCTTCTTCGTCCATTATTTCATCAAGGAATTCGCCCGTGAGGAAGTCCTGAACACTGTCTCGCAGATAGTCCATGAAACCGTTTTCAATCCACGCTTCCATGATGTCCTTTGGTATGCCAATAGAGAACACTATATTTGAAGGCGGCACTAAAGGATTAGGAGTTGGGGGAGGAGAGATGCCTTCTTTCTCGTACTGGCTCATCAATCGCTCTACCTCGTCCTCCAATTCCTTTCTCTCTTCTTCGGTCATCTTGAAAGGATTAGCCGATGGCTTGAACGAAGGAGCGGCTGCACTAGGCTGTGATTCGTCCGCAGTGGCAGGAGGAGGAGCGTCTTTGGTGTCTTCCATCTCCAGTTGCCGAGAGTACAGTTTGCTGATCTCGGGCGATGGATCAAAGTCCACCAGTACAAAGTCCTGTGGTATCTCTGCGTTGAGAGAACTGGTACACCCCAACCAGTCCGCAAAGTACGTGACTTGGCGACGAGCACCAGTGTACGGGTCTGCCTGAACAGCGTTCACCACTCGCATGGGGCGTTGCAGTTTGATCTTGTCCTTTGTCTTGCCCGCGTATCGTGCCACGATCTCTTCTCCGCTGCGCAGTTTGTACACGCGTAGTTCAGACTTCTTTCGGGATCTCATGGCTGTTCTCCTAGTTGAATCTTGACCACTTTGTAGTCAAAGCCTTCGGACTTGTATATTTGCAGACGCTCGTTCATGTGCCGCAGGGTGTGGTTTTTCCACGACTTCCACGACAGATCGTCCCCAATATCGTAAAGCCGTGCAGTGCCTTTGTCTTTGTGCGTTCGCAACTGGCGACCAATACTTTGCAGAACACGGATGCGAGATTTGGAGGGCGATGCGAAGATGATGTTGTTCAGCCTCCTTATGGAAATACCCGTACTGAAAGTTCCGTATGAAGCAATAATGATCGCATTGTCTTCTGTTTCCACGATCTTGCGAATGTCTTCTCGTTCAGAGGCTTCAGTGCCGCCGTACACAAAGAAAACCTTACGCTCGGGTGGAACAACAGAGGTCACCATAGTATTTAGCACCTTGCCGTGTCCTTCCACGAATTGAAATAGTACAAGGGTGTTGCCCTTCAGCGTTTTGCACAGGTCAATGATAAACTTGTTGCGGCGTTCGGATGCCACAATCCACTTGATCTCGTCTTCGTACTTTGCACGCTTGATGACTTCCTTGTCCACGTCAGGGTACTGGAGTTGCAAGCAGTCAATCTTTAGATTGCTCAAGATGTTCTGTTCCATCAAGGCTTTGGTCTTGGTTACTTCATACGCCTTGCCGAACAGTCCTTCAAGCACCAAACGGTGGGTCTGTGTGCCGTCAAGAGTACCTGTTGTGCCCACACGAAACGGACACGTCTTTAGTTTGCTCATCACGGCGGTGAGTGACTTGGACTTGAACAGGTGGGCTTCGTCTCCAACCACTGCCCCGTACTGCTGAAAGTACTTCTCGTCCTGCTTGTAGATGGACTGCCATGTGGAAATCACAACGCGCTTCGCTGTCCCCTTGTCTTGTCCTGCAAGAATCTTGTGGCAGTTTCGCTGTGCGTCCCACCCGTTTGCACTGGAGTAGTCCTCGAAATCAGAGAACATCTGCTCCACCAAAGACACTGTGGGAACAACAATCAGCACCTTCTTGTCCTTGGGGATCTTGCTCAAGTAATACCGCACAAGCGAGTAGATGATGAGGCTCTTTCCTGATCCTGTGGGCGACAGCAGCAAGCATCGCTCTGATTCCATTGCGTGGTGAATGGCATTGATTTGGTGTTCATGGGCTTGCGCTTTGGTGCCGTTCACGTGAACATTCAAGTGGTCTTCCACGAACCCACGAACACTCTGTGCATCTGTCTTGAATCCGTTGGCTGCGGGCAGAGTAATACTGTAGTTACGCTCCACAGCAAACTTTTGAATATAGTCCACTAGCCCTGCGTATATCTGCTGTGTGTGGACATTGTACAGGTGTATCTCGCCGTTCCACAGCCGAGAACGGTACGCAGGCATGAACTTGTATCCAGGAACCTTGAACGTGAAATAGTCGGACAGTTCACGTGCAACACCACGGTCGCAGTTTACGCGAACGTACACGGAGTCCACTATGCTCACATCAAGATCAACCATCAGCCCATGTCCTCGCCTGTGTACACCGTGCCGTTGAACCGTATAGAGTATTTATGCCCCAGTTTTCCAGTCCAACCAACCACAGGAACCCCTGCGTCGCGCAGCATGGACAGTCCTTCGCGCACAGACTCCTCCCACCGTGGAGGCGTTTTCTCCACCAGTGTGCGGAATGTAACCACTCTGCCAATACCAAACTGTATTGCCGTTCGCGCACAGTCTGCACAAGTAGCCCATGTGGTGTACATGGTCAAGTCACCTGTGTGGAGTTTGTTTATTAGTGCTTGGTAGATTACTCTGCGCTCTGCGTGTTCTGTGCAGTAGTTCTTCAGCGCAGAGTCCTTTGGATACCCTGCCTTCCGAAGACGGGTAGGCACATCGTTCCAGTTTTTGAGCAGCACTCCACTGCTAGGAATAACCAGTACAGCACCAACCTGTGTTCGCGGATCGGGACTGTGTGTTGCAGCAACCAGTGCTTCGTGCATATACATCTTGTCCACCCACCACTTGTCGGGGTCTTCTAGCAACAAGTCACTGACCATTGGTGAACTTTCTCCACTCTATGGCATTGCGAATCTTCCAGTGTCGGTTGTTTAGTTCCTTGATGACTTCTTCCAGCAGAGCAATCTTCTCGCGCTGATACTGGACTCGCTGTCGTGCCTTCAGCAAGTCTTCATCGGAATCCAAGTAGATGCTCATGTCTTGGCGCAGTACCTTTAGTTGAAAAGGTTCCCATCCTCGCTCCTTCAACTCTTCATCACTCATCTTGCCTGTGTAGTACTCCCATTTGCAACGGGTAGTCTTTGCCAAGTCCCCTTCGTACTTGGACAGCATGAGGCGTTCATCAAACAAGAAATTCAGGTACTTGCCGTGGAGTTGCGGAATGCGCAGCGACTCGGCATCCAGTGCCGTTTCGTCCAAGCCCATGTCTTTCAGTAGTTCTTTGCGCAAGTCATCTAAAGTCATAGCAACCTCCACACAGGAGTTTACTGCTTACACCTGCCGTGTCAAGCACGTTTCTCTATTTTACAGTCGCTCTATATTAAACGAGCGGTACGAGAACGTGCAGTTCACCACAAAGGGGTCCACGTCTCCTGCGCTGGAATTAAAGTCTATTCCAGTAAGGTTTCGCGGAAACACCCCCTCGAAAGTCACGTTTAGTTTGGGTTGCTTTGCACTGTTTAAGATAATGAGGTTTGCAGTAGACAGGTGGGTGTTTACTGGTCGGAACTCTGTGTAGTCTTCCACGTTCGTGGTGGACCGCATCCAATTCTTGATTTCCAACCAGTTTGTCAGCCCTTCGTCCACGATGAAACCAATGGACAGTTCATCAAACTCCAGTTTGCCTGGTGCTTTGATGGGCACGAACGGGGTGGGCATGATGACCTCGCTCAAATTCATACCAGGTATATTTGCAGACTGGCAGAAGTACACCACGTTTGGCACACGAGCCAGTGTGAACCTGAAGTAGGTGGGCAGCAGTGCGTTAACACTTTCTGGATACCTGTTCAGAATGTCTGACGGTATGTCTGTGAAGTTGTAGTTCAGTGCCATACCAGTATGTAGAAAAGAGAAGGGGAGGCTTTCGCCTCCCCTCCCCCGAAAGTAACTCTGATAGAGTGGTCTATTACGATGCCACGCCGTGGAGGTTGTCCATGCGGAAGATACGGTAGTACTGGTTGCTGCGTTGCGCCAAACGACCAAGTCCAGCCGAAGTGCCTTCAGCGAATGGATTCGCAACCATGCCGTAGCGGGTCTTGAACGCCATCTTGGGCTGGAAGGTGGACTGATCAACAGCGCGCATCATCTGTAGCGGAACGTACGGGCAGTAGAACATACCCGCATCGTAGGGGCTGGTGCCCTTGTAACCAACGCAAACAAAGTTTGCGCTTGCGCTTGTGCTGTCGATGTACGGATCAATGTACACCTTTACCTTACCGTTAAGAGTACCAGCAAAGGTGTTGCCGGTATCGTCAACGTCAAGGCTGACATTCAGCGCGGGGCTGATGTTCAGGAAGCCACCCATTGCCAGTGCTGAAGCAACGTCTGCCGAGCAGATGATAAAGTTGCCCTTGCCGCGACGGGTGTCCTTGGCGATCTTGTTGCATTCACGCTCAATTTGGAACATTAGACCACGGAACTTTTCCGCGCTCCAACGACCATCTGAGTCTTGAATAAGATCGTAAACGCCACCAACTGAAGACGTGCCACTCAGACCGCCAGCAACAGTCTTGTAGTACAAGTCGCTCTGCTGTGCGCCGAGTTTGGCACAACGGTAGATGTTACGGACAACCTCACGGTTGATTTCAGCAAGGATTTCCGTGCTGAGAATGTTGGCAAGTTCTGTCTCTGCATCAAGACCGTGAACAGCCTTGAGGTCTTGAGCCAGTTCCACCGAGTAGGACGCAGCAAGAGCACGAGTGTTAGCCTGTACAGCAACACGCTCAATGCTGAAGCCCATTTCGTTGGGGGTGAGTCCTTCACCAACGGAAGTGTTCATTCCGATACCCTGAGTCAAGCCAGTGACCGAGTTGGGGTCACCAAGACCAGGCATACCAAGGAACGGATCAGTAAGTCCAAAGTTTCCACCCAATCCACCCGTGGCACCACGAGCGGTAGCACCACCTGTGCTGCCGTTGAATCCAGCAGCAGCGGTTCCGCCTGAGAAAGCAGTGTCAGCCTCATTGAAAAAGGCTTCTTCGCCGTGAACACCAGAACCAGCACCTGCCGCGCGGTACTTGCTGCGCATTGCAAAGATCAGCCCCGTGGGAGCAGTCATTGCCTGAACGCCGCAGATGTCGTATGCCATGAGGTTGGGCATGGCACGACGAACGAGTTGGATGAGAATCGGGTCGTAACCCTTAATGTTGCCTTCACCACCAATAACAGGCGACATACCGCCTCCAACTTGGTTGCCGTTCTCAACAAGCATCTGCTCCTTGATGGCGTTTTCTTGGTTTTCCAAGAGGGTGGCAATGGTGGCACGCTTGTGGGCGTCGGTGATGGGGGCTAGATCACCGTGATCTAGTACGGGCTTCCATTTGCGGACAGCCTGTTCGGTTAAGAATTTGTTTTCCATAAGTACTATTTCTCCTTTTTTGAAACAGTCTGGGGTGACTGGATTAGACTTGCGACTTGCTCATTGACCGGAGGTACGCCTCCATGAGCGGGGACAATTCCTCTGAAGCGTCTTCCACCGACTCTGAAATTTCTTCGTTGTTGGTGGAAGAACCCTCCGTTACAGTACCGATGCTCTCAATGTTCTCACGGAGAACACCAAGTTTCTCGGCAAACTGATCGACAGTATCGAACTCAACATCCTCTGCGAGTCTGCGGAGTTTTTCCACTTCGGTGTCAGTTAGACCTTCTGCAATCTCGCGGAACACAATCTCGCACTGTAGTTGCTCGACCTCTTCCGAGAGTGCCATGTTCTTTTGAACCTGCTCTGATAGTTCAGCGTTGAGAGTGGTGTTTTCTTCCACTGCTTCATCGAACAGATCCGTCTTGTCTTCAGGAACGCTGATGTACGACTCGGTGAACAGGTTGCGGAGGTTGCCGATAAACTCTTCTGCAATCTCCGTGCGGAGTCCCTTGTCAACAGCGAGGCGGTTTTCCTGCATCCACTCTTCGACCACATACGCAAGGTAGTCGTCAATGCGTTCAATGAGTTCTTCCGTAACAGCAGCAGTGTGCTCTTCAAGAAGAGTTTCGTACTGCTCCTGTAGTTCCTGCTGTGCCGCGTGGAACCGCTCGTTCATGTGGGCTTCAAAGATGGTTGCAGCCTTCTCCTTGAAGTCCTCCGAGAGTTCATTGCCGCCGAACAGCGCGTCAAGGTCTTCCTTCTTCATACTGACCGAAGGAATCTTGGTTTCAGCCTTGGCATCGCTCTTCTTTGCCTTGATGGTGCCCATGTTCTTGCTGCTGACATCACCAGTGGGAGCAGGAATTTCTGCGCCCTTGCCGTTGGCAGTCTGGTTCAGTTTCTTGTCCGAGTAGTCCGAAGCGGCTTCGTCCATCTTCTTCTTGAACTTAGACTTGAGGAAAGCGGGCATCTTGCCTTTGCCCTTCTTGCCTTCGTCCTCTTCTTCCTCGTCTTCGTCTTCGTCTTCGTCCTCTTCCTCTTCTTCCTCTTCTTCTTCCTCGTCTTCGTCTTCGTCCTTGGCTTCATCAAGGAGTTCTTCGTCAATGACTTCTTCGTCATCGACTACTTCTTCCTCGAAGAATTCGTCGTCACCGTCCTCAATGGTGTCTTCGTCGTCTCCAGGACCAGGAACAGCGTCTTGCTCCTCTGCCATGAAGGATTCGCCTAGAACTACCTTTCGGATTACATCTTCGATCTTATCGTTTGCCATGACTGGGTTCTCCTTGGTTCTATTTATGTATCTCTATCAGAGTCTTGAGATGAAGTCTTTGAATACGCGTAGTGCCTGCTCCTCCAGTTTATGGGCAGGCGTATTTTCAATTGCTTTCTTGTACTGCTCAACCACAACAGGCTTTAGAACACCGTTGTCCCAAATCCATTCCCGTCCTTCCATGATACCGTTCACGAACGCGTTGGGAGCAGACGGGTCTGCCACCACATCCACGGCTGCAAGCATGAAGTCTTCCTGTACAACATTCACCCCGTCCTGTTCCTTCAGCGAACCCATGCCACGGGACGAAACACCCAGTTTCACGCCCTCGTCAATGAGGTTGCGGACAATCTTGCCGTATGGGGTGTCAAGTATCTTGGCTTTGCCGTACACATCGTTTCCCTCAAGGCGCAAGTCCTTGATGAGGTGGGACACACGCTCAAGGTTCACGGTCGGACCTTCGGGGTGACCCAGTTCGCCCATAGCGCGGTTCGTCTTTACGTATTCATTCTGATACCGACCAAGTTCCTTCTCCATCACAGCCATTGGATACACGCGACCGTTGCGATTCTTCGCTTCAGCCTGCATGAACACCCCTTCAATGAAGTAGTGCTTCTGACCGTCTTTGGTTTCGGTCAGAATGTTGATGTCCTGTACGGTTTCGGTAATGAGTTTCATTAGTAATTGCCCGCCTTCTTGTTGTGGAGTTTCCAAGCGGTGGCGTACATGACGCTCTTGCCCCGCTTACCGTACTGCTTGGTGAACGAAGCCTTGGTCTTCTTGGAGCCTGTCATCTTCTCCATGTCAGGGGGAGACACTTCATCCAACTGTTCGGTGGCTTCTTTTAGTTTGCCCTCCGCAGTTCTGATTCCAGTGGTTCCTGCTTTCTTTCCTGCGTACATCAACGGCTTTCCGATCTCACGCTTCACGCGGGCTGCTCGTTCAGGACTAGGTTTGATTTCCGAGGCTTCGTTGAACACGGCGTTAGCCACGGCAACGCGAGCCTCGTCAAGAGCCAGTGATGCCTTGGCGTACAGCAAAGAAAACACGCTCTCCTTGAGGCTTGCGTAGTCTTTCAGCAACAGGGCTTGTACTATTTTGCGATTGGTGTCCATGAGCGTCCTTTCGTGACAGATTATTTAGTTGTCGTCTGCGTTTGACTGGGTTTCTGGCGTGGTGTCTTCTTCCGAATCACCCAAAATTGTGTTTGAAATAATCTGCTTCTCACGGGCAAGGCGTTCGCGTAACCGCTCTGCCAGCGAGGAGTGTATTGCATTTTTGAACTCAGAATACGAGATATCTAGTGAATCCACGGGAGTCTCCTTTAGTCGTTCACGTCTTCTTCATCCCAACCTGGATCAATCTCCCCAATGGTGATTTCAGGTTCCTGTGCTCCTGAAGCAGGAGCAGACTGTGGGACAGGCTGCGGTTCACCTTGTGGTGCTTCCGCTTCTTGCGGTGGGGCTGCGCCTTCGGGAGGTGCAATTGCGCCACTGGCTTGCTCTTCTTCTATCTGCTTGTCGATCTTCTCGATGTCGTCTTCTGTCTGCCGCAGAACGTGCTTGCGTACCCACTCGCGGGAGAAGTACTTGCCCACAAAATCCTCTGCGTCCCGACACGACAGCAGACGTTCCTTCAGGATCTCGTTCTCTTTCAGTTCACTGAAGTGCGAGTCCTTGATGAACTCAAACCGTAGTTTGCCTTCAATGTCCTGCCACTCGCTCTCCTTGATGATGCCCTTCAGAATCAACTGGACACGCAGCAGTTCAAGGAACAGTTCAGAGAACTTCATACGGAGTCGTTCAATGAACTTGAAGAACTTTACTTCGTCGCGCGAAATTTCTGATGCGCGACCAAGATTGAATCCTGTGGACTCTTCCAGTCTGGACGACGGCACGTTCAGTGCCTGGAACAGTTTCTTTTGGAAGTACTTTACGTCGTCCATCTCTGCAAGGTTCTGACCCCCTGCAAGCGTGGAAATTTCCGTGCCCTTGCCGCCCTCACGCCGTGGCATCCAAAAGTCTTCAAGCATGGACATATGCTTGCGACCGTCTGCAACTTCACCCGTGTTGGGGTCATACATGAGTTTGTTGCGGTAGCGATTCATCAGCCCCCGAACGTACTCTTCTGCTTTCTGTTTGGGCAAGTTTCCAACGTCCACGTAGAACACGCGGCGTTCAGGAGCGCGGGTGATTCGGTAGATCACCACTGCGTCTTCAATCATGCGCAACTGGTTCAGTGCTTTGATGGCTTTGTGTAGGTAACCAATGACCCGCTTGCGAGACGAGTCAAACAGCCCCGAGTGCACAAAGCAAATGGCATCAGGGCTGATCTTCAAGCCTTCCATGCTTACCGCAGCAGAGTTAGGCTCCTTGTCGTTGTACACATAGAACTCTTCAACAGAGTCAATGATCTGTATGGACGAAGGACGCTTTGTTGCGTCCTTTATAAGGGGCTTTTTCTTGATGCTGCGTATCTTGCGGATCTTCACTGGATCAATGGGACGCAGTTCCTTGATGCCCTTCTTCTTGTTGTTCTCGTCCACAATGACATGGTAGTACAGTCGGCTGTCGATGTACCACTTACGGAAAATCTCGTAACCACGACGAGAAAAATCCAATAGAGCAAGCACCTCTTGGAACTCTTCTTCAATCTTGTCCTTGATGGACTTGCTCTGCTTGATGTCTCCGGTGTCAATCTTCACCGTTTCAAGTGCGTCACTGTACACAATAGACTCGTTGCAGATGTCTGCAATGGCAGTTTCCACTTCGGGGTGGATTGCCATGTCGCGGTACTTGTGTATGAGATCAATGTCGTTTTTGATCGTGCCGTCAAAGTCAACAAAGGCACCGTAGTACCCGCCTACTTCAATTGGCACTGCTCCGTCATCGTAATCTGGAGCGACAAAAGAGGGGGTTTTCCGATCCTCTTGTTTCGGAACCCCCCCTGTTCTACCTAAAACGAACCCAAATGGCAGATTGATTGGCATAAATGTAGAATCCTGTCAAAGAAGTTGTGTATCAGAAACCACTGCCGATATTTATGCCCGCCTGCTGTAGGAGAGCAGAGATGTTCTCCTGACCAGTACCAGTGGCAGGAACAGCAGCACCTTCAGCGGCTTCCCACCACGAGTAGTTGAGAGTCACGGGGAACTCGGCAATTTGGTCGTTGTTTTCGTAGGACAGGTCAATCGTGCCTACTTCGCTGGGGAAGCAGCCAACAAAGTTGTAGGTACGCAGTGCTTCGCCGTCGCGCTTCAACTGGGTCACCGACCACGTAGGCATGAACTGCATGAAGTTCACGTCTGAAGTGTTTGCAACGTGGCTGTTGAAACGAGCACTCCAAAATTCAAACGCAGACCGTAGTTTGAGGTTTGCGTCTGAAATAATGGTAAGGCTCCAGTCTTGGAACACGCGGTCGCCTGGAATCTTGATGCGGCGACCACGATACGGAACTTCAATGGTGCCGAGCGAAGACGCAGGAATCTGCGCTGCCTTGCACAAGAACGAGATGGCACGAGTGTCGCTGAAACCGGGTATTATACCGTTTACTACGAACAGATTCGTGCGTACACCACCGCCCGAAAAGGCGTTTACAAACCCTGAAATGTTGTTAGTGGGTTCTACTGGCATGGTTACTCCTTCTGTTTATGTATGCCTTATCCACCAACCTCGTTGAAGTCCACGCCAGTGCTAGTGGCGACAAAGTTCAACTGGATGAAGTTGATGCTGCGGGTAGGCTTGATGAAGATGTCTGCCACGAACTCATTACGGTCAATGACTTCGCCGGTGTTGTTCGTTTCGTCGCACACCACCTTGAAGTCGGTGATGCCACGACGCTGCTGAACAGTCTTGAGGAACGGAACCACAAGGTTCTTGAACTGTGCGCGAGTGAACGAGTCGTTCTGCTCGAACAGGAAGAACTTGGAAGCGGTTGCAATGGCTTTCTCAAGAATGATGAACAGGCGGCGCACATTGATGCGGTCAAACGCGCTCGGGCGGGTTTGCATGGTCTTGTCGCCAAACAGGATCACGCCTTCGCCAGGGAACGACACGACAGGGTTGACCTGACGGGTGTACAGTTCGTCGCGGTGTGCCTCGGAAGACGGGTTGTACGCCAACTTCACCACACCCTTGACCTGCCCACGGTTGAAACCTGCGGGCGAGAACCACGCTTCGTTGGTGAACTCCGTACGAGCCACCAAGCCTGCGATGTCTGCGTTGAGTGGCATGACACGCAACAGGTTGTTGAACGTGTCCAGTTGGTACTTCCAACCGCTGTCCAGCACCGCGTACGACGAGTTCAGGTTGAAAGTGCTATCGCGGAAGGTCTTGATTGCGTTCAAGGCTTCGTACGGCAACTTGTTTTCAACATCTGTCTGCTGTGGAGACACGAATGCCATGCAGTCCAAACGCTTCTCGCACACGTTTTGGATGACTAGTTGTGCAAGAGTAGCCGAAGCGTTGCCTAGTGGAAGCAGTGAAACGTCTACTAGGTCTGCGTCTGCAAACTTGCTCCAACCGTTTGCCCACCGCTCTGAATCGTTGGGAGTTGCCGATGCAGCACCAGTCAATCCCAAAGAGTTTACACCAGCACCAACAGCAGATAGGATTGATAGAGCAGGACCAATCACTGTCCAGTTGGTGTTTGTTGCTGTGTAAGCGTTGTTTGCACCGTCAACATCCTGACCAAGTGCCCAAATATACGCCGACTGGTCATTGACCACGGTTCGGTAGTAGTTGCTGCTGCCGTCAAACTTACGGGCATCGGTAGCGCGAGACACACCCTCAAATTTTTCAAGAAGAGAGTTTGCTGTTCCCGTCCACTTGCCGTCCTTGTCCAGTACAAGCACGTTGATGAGGTCACCACCGCCGCCTGCATCGGAAGCGTAGGCGCTGGTGGTGGTGCCTATAGAAACGTACCCTGCGTACACACTCTTCAGATCAAACGTGTTTCCGATTGCTTGCCCCTTTGGAAGCAGCGTGCTCAACTGCAAACGAACTAGTGGAAGTGAGCCAGAAAGAGTAATACCACTGGTAACTCCAAAGAAGTCACCGTTAGTGGCAGTACGAGTAGTAAAAGTAGTGTTTGCCGTGGTTCCACTCTGAACTCCGCTTACACGAACCGAAGTTCCGTCAGCAAAGGTAATGGTGTCGCCAACTGCAAAATATCGAGTCAGGGACTGTCCACCAGTGTACATATCAATAAATGTTGCGCCTTGCAGTGCCTGAGCAGCCAATGAACCACCGGTGATTCCGGTTCCAGAAGTAATCACAACCTTCAGGCTGTTGCCCAGTGCGCCTGGATACTTTGATGCAAAAAGCACACCGGCGACGGCAGGAGTCGATGCCGACAGCCCCGCACTGGCTCCAAAGTTAGTTTCGTTGTTGATTACAAGGGTGGCAACACCAGTTGCACCCGCCTTGGTCACGGTGGCGTTCTTTGCCGCAGCCCCAACCACACGAACGGTTTGGCAGTTGTTGCCGTAGGACAGGAAGTTGCCTGCGGTGAAAAAGTCCACGTAGTTGTCGTTCTGTGGCTTCCCAAAGATGTTAGCCAGTTCGGTCTGGGAGGTCACAGTAACAATTTCGTCCACCGGACCCCAGTGGAAGTAGCCCGCGAAGCCGCCAGGAGTGGTGGCAACTGCGGGAACAATGGTGGTCAGGTCAATTTCCTTGATGCTTACGCCAGGGCTTACTCTAAATGCCATTTGTGTGTCTCCTTGGTGAAGAAGTCAGTGTGTTTGTGCTGTCAGTATGTATTATTTCGTAACGGTCACCAAGTGCATCAGAAATTCCACCCCATATCTAGGTCTTCTGCCCCTTTGCCTACTCGCCAAGTGGTGCCACTGTTGTCCCGCATTTCTGTTTGTACATCTCCCAAGCCGTCGTCCACGAACCCGAAGGGGGTCATTTCCTCCTCTAGTACCTTCATTTGGTCTTCGTACAGGTCTTTGCGGATGTCGCTGCCAGTGATTGATTTGAAATATGTCTGTGTGGTGAGCCACCCAAACAACACTAGGGTCATGGCAAGATCGTCGTTGTGGTTGTCTTCCGCTTCAAAGGAGTCGCCCTTGGCTACAAAGGTACACAACTCGTCCACGGTGTTGAAGTCTTCCACAATGAGTTTGGTGTCCTCCACAAGACTCTTCAAGATGGAGCACCCGATACGCTTCACTGCGGTGGAAGTCTTTACGCCCTTTACTGCTCCCCCTCGGTTGCCGAAGCCGCCGTTCACGACCTGACCCTTGCGACCCATTTGGGACACGTAGATCACGTTGTCGTACTCCAATTCGTCGTGCAGAATATCGGCTACCTGTCCACCAATATCGTTTACCTCCACCAGTACGTACGCGTTGTTGTACTGGCGCAGCACCGGATAGATGGCATTGGGATACAACATGGGCGGTATTTGGTTGTTCCTGAAGGTGGCTACCACCCGATACGGAATTTGGGTCACGTCCACCACACTGAACGCGTGATAGTCCAGTCCCTGTCCCCGAGCAGTGTCCACAACTGCCACGTAGTTGTGCCCCACTACAGGCTTTTGATACACCCGCAGCCCCTCACCGTTCCAGTACTCTGGAGTGCGGTACACCATGCACTTCAGTTTCTCGGGGTGGATGAGCGTGTTCATCGACCCCAAGAATTCGCACTCAAACTCCGTGCGGAACTGCTCTTCGGACGTGTTTGATATGGTTTGCTTGCGCCACGCGTCATCACGACCAGGCACATCACTCCAGTGAACCTCTATGGGTACGTACTCGTTTTTGCCTTCTTCGCCAAGTTTCTTGTTCGCATTCACCCAAAAGCGGTAGAACATATTCAAGCCCTTGGGCGTTGAGATAATGGTCACCTTTGTGCTTTTACCGCTTGTAATAGTGGGATACACAGACGAGAAGAACTCTTCCGCTACATTCTGTGGCACGTACGCAAACTCGTCCAAGAAGATGTAGTTGAACGATCCACCACGCACAGCCGATGACGATGTAGCCGAAGCAAGGATCTTGGATCCGTTTTCCAGTACAATGGATCCCTTGTTCCACTCCACCACGCCCTGCTGCAACCACATGGGCAGGTACTCGTAGGCTAGTTTCAGGCGACCCAACAGTTCTCTTGCAGTGTTTAGTTTGTTTGCAAGAATGGCTACACTCATGCTCTGATTGAACAGCACATAGTGGAGCAGATACGAAATGATTGTGGTGGACTTACCTGTCTGACGGGGCAGTTTACCGATCACGAAACGGTTTTCGTGAATGGTGCGAATCATGTCCTCTTGGAAATCGTAAGGCTCGAACGGCACCAAGCCTTTGTCCAGTGACACGATCTTCACGTAGTTCCGAATGAAGTACAGAGGGTCTTGAGAGCACTTCACGTACTCCTCGATCTGCTCGGGCGAAAAGTTGATCTTTACGCCCGCTGCCTTCAGATTGGAGTTGCCTAGGTACTTGTTGCTTTTACTGCTCATTGCTGTTGTCTTCCACTATGGCTTCCAGTACATCAGGTCTATTATCAAATGCCTTTGTGGTTGAACGAGCAGCGTTGATGATGTCTTGCAGATCCTTTGTGGACCCAAGGTAAATGGATTGGGTGGTGTTGTTCACGTTGTTCACAGTGGTTTCACTCTTTCGGATGGCTTTCACCTTCGTGTGCATTTCCAATAGATCCTTGTTTGTATCGGAAAGGGTTTTGATGAGTTGGGCTACCACCTCGTATGCTCGTGGGGAGTCTCCCTCTTGGGCTACGTTTATGATGCCGTCCAGTGCAACCTTTCCCGACTCCACCAGTTCTTTGAGATTCTTGCGCACAGAATCGTAGTCCAGCCGCAGGTCTGCGTCAATCCGCTCCTGCGAAAGCACTACACCTTCCGTTGGAACGGCTACCACAAGTGGTTTAGTTTCCGCAGAAGCCTCTGATGAGGGCACTCCCAACGCTTTGTCTATGCCTTCAAACATACCTACCTCCATTCAAATATCCCAGTCCACAGTCACGCCACCAACTCCCATATCTGCCTCATAGGTAGTCCCGCCTTGAGCAAGATTTTCGTACACCTTGTAGTACGGTTGATATGTGGTGATACCCGCACTTGGACCGGAGATTCCCAAAGACACCTTGCCGTAGGTTGCGTAGTCTGTGGTGTTTCCTGCGGTGAACGTGATTCCGCCAACAGACGTGTTGTCCCATATATCCTTGTTCCACAGGTGGGAGTCCATGATACGAATTTCTTTGTACGTCTTCTTCGGTCCAAACAGATACGTCTTCATGCTGAAATTCAGTGTAAACACAATGTTTCTTCGGGTTTGGAAGTCTCCTTCGTAGTCTTCTTCGGAAGAGAAGCCCACCAACGACACAGGAATGTCCATCTTCTTATGCAGATCATCAAAGTTCACAGTCATAACAAACTCGGGCGCAAAATACGGCAGGATCTGCTCCACGATCTGCAAACCGTCTTCCATGTTGCGCACGTACACGTACAGAGAAAAGTCAATGTTGTACGGCACTTCCGCGTAACTGTATTGCGTGTTTGTAGACCCTGTGGATCCTACTGGCGGACGGTACAGCACCTTGGATACACTGTTTCGCTTTCGTAGTGCGTCGTATGCGTAACCTGTGATCTCGAAAGCCATGCGCGGCAACACAATTTGGTTGGGGTTTTGCAGGTTGGGATCGCCTGCCAGACGCACCTTATACTTTTCTTTGGGAGCGTACGACAAGGGAACCAGTAGCCGCTTTGTGCCACTGCTTTCCACCTTGTCAATGTAGATTTCGTTGAACAGCGAGCCAAATGCCACGACCATTCTTCGGATGGAGCCGTTGTAGAACTTTGTGAACATCAGTACAGCCCCTCACTGAAAGGATCCTGGTCAGTGAAATCAAAGATGTCGTCCTGTGTTTGCTCCAACTGGATCTGCTCGTTGTCTTGTTCGTCTTGATGAGCAGCACGAGTAGTGCTTTCAGACACACTGGACACCGTGCGAACCGTAGTGCTAGTGAGTCCAGTTATCGTCTGTCCTGCCAAGAACTCGCCCTCCTGCATATTCACCAACAGGGTACTATTAGCCGCAGTCCAACTCACAACCCGACCGTATGCACGCTTCGCAGTGGAAGTACCCGCGTACACTTCTTCGCCTTCAATAAAGTTTCCACTGCCCGTAACAACCACCGTTTTCAGGTACGAAGAGTGGACGTTCATTGCTGCGTCTAGTTCGCTTTCGCCAGTGTCGATCACCTCGTTGGAAGACTTGAACGCTTCGCAACTCAGTTTAAAGCAGTACCGATCCCCTGCTTGGTAGAAGGGGTTGTCGTGTTTCACAAACTTGATTTCAAACATTCCGTAGGGGTAGTCGAAGTACACAATATCGCCTTCTCGTGGGCGACCAATCTTGCGTATTTCAGGGTGGTGTCCCATCACCTCTAGGAACCGTTTACGAGACACCACAAAGGTGGCAGACTCTTTCACTTCCAGTCCAAACCGACTCATCTCTTGGTCACCTTCAAGCCCTTCAGAGTTCTCCATGTACATTTCAATACGGTTTGCGTCTTTGAACTGCGACACCTCTTCACCCAAAATGGTGTCTTCGGTTACCTTCTCTCGCGGAATGTACACCATGTCGTGACCGTAGATTTTGATGGCTTCGGTGGTCAACGATTCGAGCAGTTCTTGCTCGTTCTTGATGGTGCGGCGAAAGTAAGGGTTTACTGCCATGTTCAGCCTGTGCAGAAGTCAGGTGGTTCTTCGTACTTCGTCATGTAGTCTTCCATGACCTTTTCCAGTTCTTCTTGGGCTTCACTGTAGATGCGCTGCCCGTTGAATGTAAGGTTTCCTGGAAGATTGATGCCGTCGTACTTGGACAGGTTTGCGCCCCACTGCCGCTTTATGAGTGCAATGGTGTGCCGTTTAAGCATGGTGTCGTTCCACACTTCCGTGTACAGGTCAGGATCGGTAGAGCGGTACGCTTCAATCAGCAGGAACTGCCCTGCCACAAAGTCTTTCCAGTTCATGTGGAGCGTGAGGCGGTTTGCGTAACGGCTGAAGGTGATCTGCTTTTCAGGATCCAGTAACTGCTGCAACATCTCAATGTACTGCATGGTGGTCACAAAGTAATTCAGGTTCATCTGTCCTGTACGCAACCCGTAGAAATCGTTCAGTGCCATTTGGTAGCGCACATTGAAGATGTTGTTGATTTGTAGGTTGAACCCAATTTGGAACACACGAGTAACGCTCAGTATTCGTGACCCGTCGCTGCCAAGGGAGTTTGTGTTCAAGTACCCGTTGTCTATGTCTTGTTGGGTGATTTGGTACTTGTAGTACGTCTTTTCGTGACCGTACATATGCCAATCAAAAAAGTGCCGAAGGGCTTCGTCAATACGGTCTTCCACTTGGGAATCGTCCACATTGATCTCAATGACCGGATGCCCAAGCGCACGAAGCGCGTACTCTTTTAGTTCTTGTCGTGTGGTTGGGGTAGCCATCCAAAGAGTCTCCTTTGAGATTATTTAGGAGATTTCCCGCTCTGATTGCAGAAAAGCCACCAGTCGTGCCAGTTCTCCCTCACGATTGCAGATTCGGTTTCCGTCTTCCCACACCAACGGCAAGCGCAGACTGTTTACTCCGTCAGAAATCCAGTGTTCTTGACCACAACGGTACACACGGGTCTTCCACCCGTACGGCACACTGTACAACGGCTCTATTTTGAGAAAATCTTCCCACGAGTACCGTCTGCCGTTTAGTTCAATCCACTCGTCTCCATAGTGTACAAGTGAAACCACATTACCCTCACAAAGGAGATTCTGGTTCGTCCATCACAAAAAATGTGCCTGACTTGGTGTTTTTCTTTTCAGGAATAGTGGTGCTCTTCGTGATCTTTGCCTTGGGAGAGAACAGCAAACCACTACCCGATTTCAGAACTGTCGGAGCAATCTTTACTGCTGCCTCTGTGGTGAAGCCTTGAATGCCATTCAGCGCAGTGTGGGTTGTTGCTCCCGAAACAGCCGACCGAACAGCGTAGCGCAAAACATTTCCAGTTGCTTTATACACAATCACGTCTTGGTACAGTCGGGCAACGTCTCCGGTTCGGAAATTGTACTGTGTACCGTAGTAGTCCTCTATCACAGTGTTTCCGGTGTGACCGACTACCACAATGTTGTCGTATGCGTTTCTCAACCACTCCACATTGCTTTGAATGGGCAAGAACGAGTACGTGTTGCCACCCGTCCAACCACTGAACAGTAACGGGAAGTCTCCCGAGTTTCCAACAAATCCCTGCATAACAGTGACACCAAACAAGAAGTACGTGGTGTAGTCTGCTGCGTTTTGGCGCACCGTTCGCGCAGCAGTGATACCCATTGTTTGGGTCACACTGCTAACAATCATGCACGCGCCGCTATCGTAACCAAACACGTATCCACCACTACCGCCGGAAGTAGTGAAGCCCCCGCACACCCCGTTAAACAACGTGAGTCCGGTGACATCAGAGTCCTCACGGATCACCATAGACGCTCCAACTACCCCGTTGGGGGTGTCTGTGTACGAAACCGATGCAACCACACGGCACAGGTTGTCAACAGGGAACAAGGACTCCCCCAATGGACCAGTCATTGTCAGGTGGTACACGGTGTAGTCTCCCGCGTAATCTTGTTCCCACACGTGAGGAGCAGTGCTGCCCAGTCTGCTGTAGTCTGCAAGTGCAAGAGACACTCCACCCATGCGGATGTGCACGTCGTCCAGCCACCCCTTGAACGGATAGTCTCCTGATGCACCACTACCAACCATGAGTGGCGCAGTGCTGTTGCGAATCGCTCCACACAAACCTGCGGCAGAGTACAGTGAAGTGCCGTTCCAGTACGTCTTTACCGAAGCAGAGCCTCCACTGGATGCCCATGCCACCGCAAAGTGATTCCACTGGTTTACCGTGACACCAGCAGGAGAAACATTCACTACTCCCTGATAGCCTGCACTGGCGTATGCCGTATCAGAGTAGTGGAACTGTACCTGATTGGAAGTGCTGTCGTACTCCAATCGGAAAGAGTCGTTGGTGCTGTTGTTTATGCCGTCTGCACTACGGGTCACGATAATGGGATCGTAGTTTGAACTGGGTGTGGTTTGCAGGTACATCCACCCTTCCAACAGGAAGTACGGAGTGGCAGAAGCCGACGTACCGAATGCGGGCAAACGAATACCTGCTGCTTTCTGTGCAGCAAGATCCAGTAGAGTGCCCTTGAACTGTCCTGCACGAACACCAATCTCTCCCGACACACCCACTGTACCGATGGTGGGCACAAAATCAGGCGAGGTCACGCCGCCCGAAGCGTAGTTGTTTACGATCACCGGAGTAATGGTGGACTGAAACACACTTTCGTTCAGTATAAAACTACCGTATGCCGTTCCGCCCAACAACTGCTCGGTGAACGGGTGTATGGTTTTTTGCAGACCACCAATGGTTGCTGTTATGGTTGGCAGAGTATCGTCAACCACAACAGTGACCCCTGAGTTGTTGTCAGGCACATAGATGTCTGCATTGGTTGGATTTGATGCCAACACCTCTCCGGTCGAACTGATGTTAAGAATGCGTTTTGGCAAGGCTGTTCTCCTTACAGGTTATCCGATAAAGATTCTTCCGCCTTGAACATTGATACTGCATATGCTATTCGCTGTTAGAGGTGGTGTCAAAGCGTCCGTGGTCTTTGAGAAGTGCTGTCCATTCAAACCAGCAAATCCTGTTGCTGCTCCACTCACGCCAGTGGCAGTGTTTGCCAACCAATATCTGACGGCACCGCTTGTGTTGTACACGTGACCAACCGTTCCAGCAGCGGCACTTCTGGTGTTGATTTTTTGTGCTGCCGCTGTGCGAGCGTCTTGTGTGTACCGAATGTACTGTGGTGCTGTGGTTGTGGGTGCTGAATCTACTATTGAACCTGGGGGCAAGCGAATCACGCCTTCCCAGAAGGTAGACAGCAAACACAGACCACGCTGGCGGGTTCCATCAGCCGTTTGCGCAGCCGCTCCGATGCCACCGTCCCAATGGAAAACGTACCCCAGTGTTTGCCCATCCAGACTAACTCCGCCGACCAGTCGAATATACGAATCGTAGAGGCTGGTGATGGCTCCATCCAAAGTACCCAACTGGACTGCTTCTTTTGCTCCCCACTTGATTCCGGTTCTTCCAATATAGAATCCTCCAGATCCTGCTATCCCTGCGTGTGTTCCGTAAATTTCAGGGCGCACAATGTTTCCCAAAGACACCAGCCCTCCCAACACCGCATACGATTTGTCTGTGACCCACAGAACACTGTCTTGAAGCGTATGGGGACCATTGCTTGTACCATCTCCTCTAAATCTGTTGCTGAACCCTAGTGTAGGATGCTTTGCAAACAACACACCTGTCTTGAAATACGAGTTTTCGCTAACAAGAACAGCAGCGCGTCCTCGGTATCCTGTTACGCACACCACTCCGGTTGTGGCGTTTGCTCCTCCAAGAAGACCCGCTTCTCCCACAGCACCAGTTTGTTCACCTTCTCTGGAATCAGCATCAGTCGCTCCTCTTCCTACAGATGGTATGGAGTCCACCATGCTGTCGCCAACCAATAGTCTACTGCTTCGACCCACGTGAACAGGGTGTCCGTTTCCGCAGTTGTGTATCCACAACACCTTCTCAACCAGTGCATCAGAAGTGTCTGTTACCGAGAACGACACCGGCATAGGAGTGGGTCTTCTACCGGATACTTGACCGACAAAAGAGTCGAAACGATTTTCGCCTCCAAGATTGTCATATGACTGCAAGAAGTACGAAGTGTACTGCGTGCCGTCTGCATACGGTATACCAGTAATGCTAGCAGTGTTTCCACCTTCAGTGCGCACAGAAACAGATACCTTGTCCAAGAAGTACCCACCAATAAGAGAGGTGCCTGCCACGTCTCCGTAGAAGTACACGCCTAATGTGCCGCCCACTCCACTGGTTATGCCGTTTCGTACTTCAAAGTCTCCACTATACGACAAACCACCGTTGTTTGCCATAGTCTTTAGACCAGTGAACAGGTACTTTTGATACGAGACTGGTGTGCCACCGCTGTATGTGGCACTCGTGGTGCTGCCCGCAACACCGAGGATTTCACTGTTCTCTACACTGTAGAAGTTTACGTTACCAATGTCTTGAACACCAGCAGAAGTGGTCATCGTAGCCTTGATAAGAGGATACTTTGTCCATATGGTGCTGGTGTCGGTGTACCTGACAAACGACGCGGACGCTCCTGCAAGTGTTGTTCCTGGGAAAATTGGAACCAGTAATTTCATGGTGAATATGGGCAAATCTGTTGCGTTTTCCAGCCACGCAGAGGTGCAGTTGAACTGCGAAGACGACAGGAACACCGGATTCCTGCCAGCAGAAATCACCACACTGCCTTCACTGTAATTCGTTTTGTGCAGAAGGTTTGTGCCTGAACTGTCTGTGAAATCTATAGTGGAATTCTTTGATATGATTCCGTTCTGACACTGGTTCACACACATCACCGGAGCGTTGTCCAATGAATTCAGCGTTGCGTAAATAACCGATCCAGTCACACCACTACCAGCAGCATTTGCGGTACTAGCCGTGTACTTGGTTACCTTTGACCTGAACGCAGACACTGCCGTTCCTGTTCCAAGGAAGCCAAGATGTCGAATACCAACCTCTGAATCCTCAAGAACCAATGCACACCCGTTTTTTGCCCATCGTGAGTGCGAAGTTCCCGCAATGTCTTTGCTGTTTACCGCAGTGATTGCCTGTGTCCAGTTCAGCGTGGCACCCGTCACCCCGCCCGACAGGGTATACGGCATATCAGAGTTTGCAAACATGATGTTGCGAATGGCACGAAGCCGTCCACCTTTAAGCACCAAACTGCCTGTGTTGTTTGTGTACGGTGCACGGATTGTGACTGGATACAGTGAAAGAATATACGGATCGTCTGTTACATGGAGCAACGATCCACGAGCAGGAAACGATTTGCTTCCGTTTTCACTCTTCCATGCGGTGTCTCCGTAGTAACCGTTCGGCTGTGAGTACTGTGTTTCAGGGTAATTGCTTGCTACTCCAGCCCACGAAACAGTGTTATTGATACCACCATCAGTGTGCCACGCAGGGCAACGAGAGTCCCAGTTCAGATTGTTTAGTTGAACCGCAAGGGTTTCGCCGTGAGTGGTTGCACCCAAAATTCTGCCAATTCCAAGAATTCCCGCGCCGTCTTCGTACGAGAATCCGTGATTGAAAAATCTGTCTCCCCAAACAAGTGGACTGTACCCAGAAGTAGTACTACCCGACCCAAGAATACCCACTGCTCGTGCAACACCAAAACCTGCGGAGTAACCGTTTGTGGCGTATCCACTACGTGAACCAAACGCACCGTTCGTTACAGAAAAGTACAGCCCTTGATCTACACCTGTAAAGCCGTGCAGAGTTGTGCCGGTGGTGGTGCCGTCAAACAGTCTCATGTTTGCGGTGTGACCGCCACCAGCAAAGTTTGCCAAGTTCCACGTGTAGTTTGCAACCTGCCACACCGTGCGCTGTCGGAACGCATCAGGATCGCCCTCAATCACCAAATTTGCGCCCTGTGGGTGGTACAGGTCAATGTTGCTGCTCAGTGTGTACTCGCCGCGCAGTAGCCGAACAGTGAGAACTGCCGTGCCTGCAATGGTGTACTCACGAGCCACGCTCATTGCCTTGCCCAGAGACTGGTACGGGGCAGCAGTGGTGCCTACACCCGTGGAGTCGTTTCCGCTGGGGGACACGTAGATCACCGTGTCGCTGTCTATGCGACGCAGATTGGCAATGTTTGGAACTTGAATGGGTGTGTTTGGCATACTGGTGTATTTATCCTTTACGCGATGCGGATGGCGTAGCCTTGTATCGCAACAACCCAGTGAATACTACTGTCAACATGATAAATCACGGAATGACCGCCACCCACATCAGGAGTTGATTTAGCAAAACCAGAAATAGTACCCGATGTGATTCGTTTTGCCTTGAATGGCGCGGATGCACTCTCCGTGAATTCTGTCCAATTACTAGGAACTGATGTACTACTAGTAACAAGAGTCTCAGCAGCCGTAGTATCATTGAAAAATCGGTATATCAGACCAGAACGGTCTGTGCCGCTACTACCAGAACGAGCAGTACTGTTGTCCTGATAAGTTGCCAGAGCAAAATGCTGACCGCTAGGAACAGTAACGGTAAACGCACCAACCAGAACAGTGTTCTCGTCCACGGCTGATCCCGTTGCATTTCCGTTCATCTGACCGTTTATCGTTATAAACCATGTTCCAGCAGGCAAAAGTACAGTTGGCTGTCCTCCGCTGTAATGCCACAGAGGAACAATCTGTCCCACACCTGATGATAGAGTTGGTTTTACCATCACATTGGTGCTGCCGCCAAAGTTGCCTACTTTCAGCGTGCCGTTCACATCAAGGGTGGCTCCTGGCGAAGTATTTCCGATGCCCACATCACCCGTATGGTTGATAGTCAAACAGGCATGAGACAGAGTAGCAGATCCTGCACTATTATTACCACCTCGGTTCAGTATGTGAACCTTTCCTCGGGCATCGTTGAATCCTTCGGTGGTGTCTGTTCGTTCAAATACTAGTGCTGCCTTACGATAATTTGCGCTATTGTTGTTGTCTGTGTCTTTATATCCAAATCCAATACCCGTCCATGTTCCAACATTCAGAACGCGACCGAAGTGAGCAAATCCATTGGATTCTGTGGTTACATCAAACAAAGACTGCGGAACTATTGTTCCAATCCCCACTTTCCCGTCCGTGGTGAGCCGCATCCGCTCCGTACCCAGTCCACCGTCACCCGCAGTGTTTGTGTGTAAAACAAGGTCGCCATTTGAGCCGCCCACATTCCGCGAACGCAGGTCGCGCACCAACAGGCTGCTGTACGGAATATCAAGCCCGTCAACAATAGCGGCACGGGTGTACGGCTTGGCTTTGATAATGTACTTCGTGGCAAGATACGGGGGCTTGAGCGCAGCAGAACCGCTCGGAACCGACGGCTCTGCGCTGGTTGCGTTCCACGTTGCAACATTCACCAGTGAGCCAATGCTTTCAGATCCGCCTTCTTCACCGAGGGCAAACGCGCTCAGTGCGGAGTTGTACGCGGTGTCGCTCTCGCTGGTTCCGTCCGCAACGGCTGCGGGATTCACGCCCACCGCAAACCGCCCACGCAGATCAGGAGTATTGAACGCAATCACCGCGATTCCCGACACCGTGGCAGTGATGCTTGTTGTTATTGTTCCGGTTGAGTTCAAGAAACGGTAGTTTGCAGTAGCGGCGGCAGCGTTGCTCAACGACCCCGCAGCAAACACCGTGTTGGGGAACACAAACTTGCTGTTTGCGTAGTTGGGCAGCACCTGCACCAAGTAGTTACTGGAGCCTTCAGAAGTAATCACCACAGCCGTAATGTCTGCATTGGAACCGTACAGAGTATTCGTTGACCACGCTGCACCACTGGTCTTGAACTGGATGTACCCACCAACAGTAATGTTGCTCGTGCTTGCGATGTTTAGACGTGCCACGTACCCGTAAATAGGCACGCGGTCGCCGGTGGTGTTGCGAATCTTGTCGTGGAGTTCGGCGTAGTCGCTCACGGCGTACGAAGCACCGTTGCACTCTAGCCACGTGTCAGGAATAGTGCCCCCTGCATACGGCGCAATGGTGCCCACAGGCTGAATCTCGTCTATCGCAACAGTGGACGACCCGCCGATTTGGGTACCCAAATAGTTCACCACAATATGTCCTGAACCGTTGGTGGAACGAGTCAGCACAGGCTTCACCACAGAACCTATGAAACTGGGTGGGGTTGCACTCAGTTCTCCTGCGGTGCTTCCCGACAGGAACAGCACCGGATACGACGCGCCTGATACAGCAGGCACTTCAATGTACCCGCTGTACGTGAGTTGAAAGGAGTTTGCGTCTTCCCGCGCGTTCACCACACCAACAACTTCTGCGTTCACTGCGGTGTCGCCTTGGGCTTTTACGTAGGTGTTCGTGGCAGTGTTCCACCGCAGCACATCACCCACCGTGAAACCGTGCGCTGTTTGGGAAATGCTTTCCTTGAGTGTCCTTGCGGATGCTGCTCCGCCTGTTAGTACTAGTGATGAAGCCATTGCGTGGGTTTCCTTTAGTATATCTAGTATCTATTCACACCGAATTCAAATATCCGTCTCCAACAAACTGAAGCACTACTGCGTTAAGAGCGTTTTGAACGCTACCCGCTTTAACAGGAACAACAAAGATCAAATCAGATGCAGTATTGTTCTTGAACAGTGCCGCACCAATACCTTTATACCAAGTGATGCCACGTTGTTCAAATACAGCAGTCACGGTTGGTCCGACTGAGCCGTTTAAATTTTTAGTGGTACACGTTGACATATTTACTGTTTGTGTCATGTTTGGACCGTTGCCGTGATTGGTGACTAGCAACCCACCAGCAGGAACAAGAATATCAACCGTTGAAACGGTTGCGGTTTGAGCACTTGTGGTTTGAGAGTACACCGACCATTTATTAGGCAACAGCCAAGTGGCACGATACCAAGCCGTTTCAACTACACCGCCCCCGTCAGAACAAGGAATACTTAGACCGGTTGCCGATGAAGTGTAGTCTTTCCATTTTACATCTGTGTTTGGAGAGTACAGTACTATTTTGGAGTAAGTTTTAGTTCCTTTGGATACGCTCGTAGCCAAGTTTGCGGTCCTCACATCACTCCACGAAAATGCAGTTCCATCTATGCTTCCAGTGGGATATATCCCAGAAAAACTGTTAAGAGTTCCCACATACCACACCAGTATGGTGTTTCGGGTTGTATTTCTGGCAGCAGCACTCGGATCCTCAGCGTCTTGTTGAGCAGCAGTAAGTGATCCCCATGTGTTTATACTTGTACTGAAATTGCCTGGATGGTTTTCGTTTGCTCCTTGTGAGGTGACCAACAAAAACGGTCGATTCAATCCAGAATCGCCTTCAACTGCATCCACCGACGCTTGCTTTGAAGCGTGTATATTTTTGTTGTAAAAGTCGCTAAACTTAATTTCTCCACTAGAAGGCACAGCCACATCTGCTTTATAATAAGCACTAATATTTCCAGAAACTCCGGAAGCGACACCACCCCCAAGTGCAAACTGGGACCGGATGTCCGACAGAGAAATTTGTCCAGAAGAAGGTGTGGGCATATGGTTACTCAGAAATACGATTCTGCAAATCATCAATCTTATACGACAACTGTTTGATTGACTCCACCAACAAACCAACTAGGTTTCCGTATGCAAGACTGTAGTACTCACCGTCTAAATGCACTGCTTCAGGAAGAACCCGCAGCACTTCTTGAGCAATCAATCCAGTTCTTCGTTTTCCATCAGTTGACGTGTAGTTCACGCCTCTGATTGCCAAGACTTTGTTTAAAGCATCAGAAATTTGAATGATGTCAGATTTCAGTCGTTCATCAGAGAATGCAGTTATATCACCAGAGGCTTTTATTGCTCCTGTAACTTCTAGTGCAACTGTGGGAGAGGTAGTGTTTACTCCCACCTTAACGTCTGTGCCGTTGTACGACAACAACAAGCCTACTACTTGCGACCCTACTCCCCAAGGAGCAATAGCAAATGTGTGTCCTGCGCCGCCGGCGGCAGCCTTTCCAAACAACAAATAACTACCGCCGTTCCACGCATTAATGCCGTTGTAGTCTCCACCTTGCCCACTGGCGTTCATCAGCAAGAAATTGCCGTCTGTGCCGCTCATGTATATTTGTGGACGCGAGGAAGTATTGGTGTCGCCTCTCACCCACAATCGCGGCGGATGGGTAAACACCCCAGGGGTCGCAGTACCAATCTGAACAGCACCCGCAAAATATCCGGTTGCGCCAGTGATACGGAACCGCTCGGTCATGGTTACAGCATCACCCAACGGCGCGTCCACGCCGTCATTGGTCAGGAACCGCAGTTCACCCGCACCAGAAGTTCTACCAACAACAAGACTGGATCGAACGGCTGATCCTGCGGGCAGCGAAGACGCGTACGTACGGGCACCTAGGCTGGGCATGACCCCGTAGTTGATTTGCAGGTTTCCAGTATCGTACTCCGTGCCGATCACGTTCAGAGACTGCGCAGTAAGTCCGCTCACTTCGTCTCCACGGTATCTGCTTGCCATGAGCACTCGACCACCCGGAACCGAGGCGTCTACAGTAACACCCATACGCACGTATCCGTACACGTCCAGTGGAGCAATGATGCGGTTTTGGGTATTGGTTCCTGAATTCCACGCGGACCACGTACTGGACGGTCCAATTCCAACGCAGCCCGTGATTCCACGGCTGCTGGCAAACACAGAGCCTGCCGCAATACGAATGCTTTCACGACCACGAGACGAGCCGTCGTACACACCAATCTTCAGGTCACCCGAGAATCCACTACGAATGTCGTCAACAAGGAACTGCTCCACGTCTGCACTGGCACCAGTAATAGAAGTTTCTGATCGCACGTCTCCGCGATACGAGAACAAGTACCCACCCGAAGCACTGGTTGCCATGAACAGGGGCTTCCGCACCTGCCCTGCAATGTTCGGCACTGCTGTGCTGAACGGGTTGGTTCCGCTCTCAAACGCACCACTTGTGCCTGCGCAGTTCACGGGCAAGTAGTACACATCGCCCGGAGTAAGTGCTGTGTAAGGGGTTCCACTAATATCAAAGAACCCGTCAATCATTACATCAAAATACGAGTAGATGGGGACGGGTGCACCAGGTCCACCTGTAACACCACCGCGACCCACAACCATTCCTGCAATTTCTGCTTCGTCGGGAGTGTTTGCCTGTGCTTTTACGTATATGCCCTGTGCGTAGTTTGCTTCAGCCGTTCCGCCTGCACCGTCGCTGTACGTAAGGGTAACTCCCCCTGAATACGCTTTAAAGCGCACCGAGTCACCCAAGTTAAACTTGTGTAACTGGTTGATGCGTGTGGTAATGGACGTAGAGTTTGCAATGTTGATGGGAGTTCCCAGTTCACCCCCCGTGAACGGCAGCACCATTGCAGCACTTGCTCCGGTTGCAATCAGAACCGCTTTGTGTACCTGTCCCGGAACAGTGGGTTGAATTTCTGTGATTTTTCCTGCACTGTACGGGCTAAGGTAATACGTTCTGCCGGCAACCAAACTGGAACCGGTTTCAGTAACCGATCTGAAGTCACCGTGGATTTCTCCCAACATGGTGATTTCGAATCGGTCGGTGCCCATTGTGGACTCTGTTGCGGACACAATTCCAATTACTTCAGCGTTGATTCCACTGGAAGCCTGTGCCGCGGCGTAAGCGTTTGCCACTGCATCCAGTCGAACAGGTGTACCAAACGGGAATCCTGGTGAGCCTCCATACGTGATCACCTTTCGGTTTGCGCCCTCACGAATACGCACAAACGCTTCACTTCCGTATGTGCTGCCTGACAGCACGTCAATAAACGCGGTGGATCCGCTGGGAGAGTACCGCGAGAAGGTAATGGAGCGATTCGCTGTTCGTCCAGTTACGCTTGAAAGCGCAATTTCCACTCCGTGGTCGGCAGTATTTCCGCCTTGAACACGGAATCCTGTGCCGTAAACCGGAAGAGTGGTTCCGTTGTGTGGATACAGCCCCCAAGTTATTCCAGAGAACCAAATATGAGAATTGCTGCGCCACGCGCCGCTGCCGCCTTGCAAATCAGTGGGCAACCACAACCACTCCGCAGTTTTACCACCACCACGGCTCAAAATAATACCACCACCGCCAGAAGAGTTGATGTCCGTGTCTGTTACACCAGCAGTTGCACCCAAAACAATGGAGTAATCGTCAATGGTGACGTTGTTGGCGTTTACAGTGAATGTTTGTGCGTTGAACGTGACATTACCGTTAAAAGTAACACCCGAATCAAAAACAATTCCGCCTTGGAAGGTGTGTCCGTTTGGAATGTTGTCTGCAAGCACATATGTAAGAGTACCGCCCGCACTCACCGTGGCATTTAGTTCGGAACTGCTTACACCGTCGTACACACGGATCTTGTTGATCTTGTACACCGAAGTGTTCGTGATGTCACGCCATGTGTTGAAGGTGTCACCCAGTTCAACTTCTGGAATTTGGTACGAGTTTGAGTCAGGTCCGGTGTTGGTTGCCATTTCAGTTGCTCTTTGGGGTTATTGATGCCAGTAGTTGCTGTATCTGCAACTTCAGAGTATCTATCTCCGTTTTCATAGACTCCACAGCACTTGCTGTTTGGAGTGCGCGTTGATGCGTTTCCAGTGCGTCGGTATCCGCAAGCACCAGTGCTCCGCTGGCAGGATCTCGGGTGTACCGTTTACGGTTCACTCATAACTCCTGTTACACAAAACTAACTACCCTGACGCTACGAACAGCGGGGGTTCGATAGTACGACGCACCACCCGAGTTAGTGAGCCGCACCTTTATTTGGTACGACTTGAACGGTGCCAATGCAGCGGAAGTGCGGAAAGTGCTCTCACGGAAATCTATTTCCGATGTGCTTGTAAAAGCAGGAGACGTTTGCGGTATTTCCACCCACGTTCGGGTAAAGATGTCGGCTTCACCAACGGCACTGGTACGGTAATACACCTTTACATCTGTTCCTGTGGGTATATTTTCGTTCACAAAAACTGCCAGTCCAGTTGACGCAAGACTCTGTGGTAGTTCCACCACACGAGTAAGGTACTCTGACTGTGTGTTCATGTTTACAGAAACTGCGTATCGAGCAGCAGTGTCAATGGCAGGAGAAACTGCGTTGCTTACTCCACGGGTAAGGGTGTACACCAAGGTGGGAGCAGCACTGAACGGTGTCACAGGGTACACTGTTTCGTTGTTTGCAAACGAAAGCACTCCTGCCGCGCGAGTAATGGTGCACGATTCAGGAATGACTTCAGGAGCAAACACCTTGAAAGCCTGTCGTGACGCAATGTTTGCTACGCCTGTGTGGGTAGCAGTTCCAGTGGTTGCGGTAAACGCACACCGCTTGACCGCAAACATGAGATCCGTGGTGTTCTGTTGAACAGAGACACCTGAACCTTGTGGTGTGTACAGTGTTCCAACCAACTGGTTGTTACCTGCGCGTCCTGCAATCGCATCGCCGTTTGTAATGCTGTTTGCCGCAGTATCCGCAGCGTACAGTGAGTACTCGCTGCTGTTGGTAGTGATGCAAATGGCGTACTCACCAGGAGGCAAGAACACAGGGCTGGTAAAAGCAAACTCCGTTGCAGTGGGAGTAGTGGCATTTGCGGTCACATCACCAGGCAGTTTCACCACAGTGCTGAACGGAATCACAACCGAAGGCGAGGGATATCCAGATACCGTTGGACGAATATCAACGGCAACGGGCAGCACCGTGTCTTTGGCAGAGAAGTACAGAGACAGGCTGTTCAAGAACACGCCTTCTGGATTCGCAACCTTGTCCACAATGAACGTCTGTGCAAGTGGATCAGTTCCAGCCGTGTTCTCCAGTGAATCCACACTCTTGTTGAACGGATCCTTGGAAATGGTTTCACTGTTCACTGTACGCCGACGCAATGTGGGTGGGCGAGTAGAGAACGACCCTGAATCTTGCTGAACAAGAGTACCCACGCAGTACAGCGTTTCTTCTGCGCTAGTGATCGCGTTTGCTACCACAGCACTGTCGCTGATTCGGACACTACGACTGCCTGTGAGGTAAGTTCCCGCAGGAATAGTGAACGATCCACTGCACGTTCCGTTTGAGTCGGTGGAAAGAGTACCGTTCAAAAGCACTGTGCCGTCAAAGTACAGGGACAGTCCAGTGGTGTTAGGCTTCATTCCGTATGCAGTAAACGTGACTGTTTGCGACGGAATATATCCAACAACACTTCGATCAACCACCCGAGAACCAATCTTCTCACGAATTCGGTTTCTCAACTGGCGAGAACGCATAAAGTTACTGTTCTTTTGGTTTACTGCCTCTACATTACGACGCGATCCTGCACGAACATTTCCCGATGAAACGGTGGGAACAGCAGAAATAGAGTCTACGCGGGGCAGTTCCAACAGGCTCTTTTGGATGTCGTCTTGCTCTTCTTCAACCACTTCAATTCCGGTCCACAGGCTTTCCCAATCGTTCCACTGTGTTCCGAACCCACGTGCGTTTCCCGCATTGGACGATCTCCAGTTGTCGTTCTCCATGAGAGAATTAGTGCGTACAACGGGACGATATCCAGTATCCATACTCGTGATTACTTGAGTATTCAACTTCAAGAAACCCAACCAGTTCACCGTATTGGAGGGATTCACCTGAATACTCTTGCTGTACTGTAGATTTGTAATGTAATCAGCATCACTGTACGCAAGAGTAAGAATACCGTCCGTAGACAAGACAGTATTTGAAAGCGATGGCGACGGCGGAGAAATGGTGTTCGTGGAGAAGAACGGTCGCAATTCTCCACGCTCAAAGTCCACAGAGCAAATGTGTTCTTCCGAAGACACATCAGAAACCGAGTGACCGTAGAACTCATCAGAGAAGATAGAGGTCTTCAGTGGTTCGGTGCTGGTTGCGGACGTTTTCAAGGAACGGGCTTCAATCTCTGCTTCGGAGATGGACAGTTTTGCGAACACTTCCACATCGTCTATGCGCTTCTCCAGTTTTCCAATATCACTCATGGTGTACCGCTGAGAATTCACTGGAGTAAAGATCACGTCTTCTGTGTTGTGGGTGTACGCAGGCACAGTGAGTATTGCCAAAACCAGTCCGTCTTGTGGATCAGGAGGAGCAACTGGAGTGAGATCAGGTGTACCTTGCACCAAGAAGAACAGTGCAGATCCGTCTTCAGGATCCGCTTTCACGCACAGTTTGTCTATACGAGGCAAGTAGTGGTTATACGAAATAGTGCTGGACTCGCTTACTCCGAATTCGTAAGCCCCGTAAGGCTTGATCATGGGAGTTGCAGATGTCAGTCCGCTGTGTCGGAAATCAAGGCAGTTTGCAAGTGAAACAGTCTTGCCCGTTCGTGGATTTGTGAACAGTGGTATGCGTTCGTATGGTGTGCTTGGATACGAGTGTTTGCCGATAAACGGCGCGAACGCAAGACCATCGTGACGGAAATAGGCAAACGAAACGGTAATTGAAACCGCAGAAGCAGGATTGACATACCGAGCAGTGCTAACAACAGACGGCTTCAGGTACAGGCGAGCACGTTGGTAGTACGTTTCTCGTTGACCGTCATCCAATTCAAAGTCTTCGCTGATGTTTGTTCCAGGTGTTCCAAATGTAACACTGGTGATGCTGTACACATCGGACTGTGAAAGTTCAAAGTACTTTCGTCCTGTCTCGTCTGTTTTGATATCAGTAATAGACGCAAACGACTGCGTGGTTGAAACTGGTGTTTTGAAGCGATACGTGCTGGTGTTGCTTATGGTAGGCGTGTATCGAACAGGCAAGACTACACGAACATTGGCAGCGGTGAAACCTGCGGGAGCATTGTTCACCTCTAGTTTGACCTTGCCTCCAGTAGTGTCACCGTCATTAGACAGCACTATTCCAGTTCCCGAAGAGGGAATAAACGCCCGACCAGCCGTTCCGCCCGCTGGTGTACCACTGGAGTCCAACGAAACAATGGCAATTTCAGACAAGTCTGATGCGTTGGTGGGATTTCCGGTTCCGTAGTTTATAAACGAAATGACTCCACTACTGGTAGACGCAACAGTGTCTGTGAAGTTGGCTTTAGCCAACGAATACGTTGTAACGGTGCCTGTAGGGTTGTATGCGGGCGTTATAGCATTGCTGACCAGTTTGCCTTGGATGTAGAACCCGTTGCTTATGTCATTGATGGCGTAACCAGGTTGCAGAGGAAACACCAGTGACTGGTCATCACTGCCCAAAATGTTGCCCCCGTTGGTGAAACGACCCAAAGTGTTTCCGGTAGTGTTGTCGTAGATGAAGCCCACCTGACCAGTGCTGCCACTCAATCCGTAAAGGTACAGTGTTGCCGTGAATCCAGTGGCTGCTCCCACTCCCTGCCCAGGAGCAGGCACGTATCCGTGAACAAACGCAGTTCCACGAGTGGTAGTGGGAGCAGTTAGCGTTCCGTCTCGTAGTACAACCCGTGCTGAACCCGACCCAATGGTGACCAGTGCGTTTGCGTGGTCCAGTGTGCTGCCCATAGAAACAGTAAGATAGTTTCCTGTGGAGAAAACAAACTGCTGGGTTTCTGATTGGGTGGTCTGTGCGCGGGGCAGAGTCACGGTTTGTGGATACCGATTCTCTACTTCATATCCCTGAACATACGCCTTTCCCGACCCCATAGACAGTGAAAATTGTGCTGAATTGTTGGGTTTGACGGTTGCGTCAAAGGGATACACCACGTACGAACCAGACTCGTCAAAAGTACGACGAGCAAGCACATTTTGAATCTCCCCGTACGTTACCCGTTCCACTTTCTTTGTGATGCGCCCACCGTCAAATCGGAGTAGTTCCACAAAGTCTTCGGCACTTGCAGTTAGATCAATCTGTGCCATCTCAAACACAATCTTGTAACGGTCAGCACCGGGAGCGTTGTAGTTGTACGATCCGATAGCAGGATCGCGCAGGGTGGAGTCTTCCTGTTCTGTCACCGAGTCACGAGTAAGCGAGAATCCAATCTTCTTTGACAGGGTTGCGTAGTCGCTTCCGAACGTGAGATCTCGATACGAAACGCTACCAACAGACGCAGTGCTGTACGGGGTAAACGTGAGACGGGGGTTGCGGGCAAAGAATCCATCAATGTAAAAGATGCCTTCGTCCACGGTAATGACTTTGCAAGCACCACTAGACGGATACGCAGCAGAAACAGGAGACAGCCCCGAATATGTCGTTGTGCCGTTGGACCAAGTAAACGAAGACGGAACACTTCCACCTGAAATAAGGTCAACCACTAGCACAAGGGTGGAATCTGTGAGTGGATCAGGATCAATGTAGTGCACCACTTTTGCTCGGAAACCAGTGGCAGTAAGATATCCTCCGACGAAATCAGAGTAATCTGTGATGTCTGCAAGGGGGTTTCCGGTTCCTGTGGTACTCAAGCGAACGTAGGTGGCATTACGAACAGTGATACCACCGCCCACAATACGGGAACCGTCCTTGAACAGGTGATCTCCAATTTGAGAAATCTGTCCTTGAAGAATGGTTTGCAACTGTGTGAGTTCACGAGCCTGTAAAGCGTATCCAGGCTTGAACAGCATCCTCAAGAACCCCTTTGTGGGGTCGTAGTCATCGTAGTACGGGTTTATGTTGAAGATGCTTGAGTCGTATGCCATACGGTCCTTTTTAGAACCCTAAACGGATTCGGAACTCCTCTTCTTGTGCAATCGTGCGCTGAATAGGTCTAACATTGTCTATGTATAACACCTCTCCCGAGGTTGCAAGCACCTCTGGAGGGGTAACAGACGCAACAACATACGCTCCAAGTGTAGCACCACTGAGTCCGTCTGTAGCAACTCCCTTGAACTTACCCACCACGTTAGTAAGGTACAGTTTGCCGTAGGACGGATTCACAAAATCCCAATGGTACACGGTGCCTGTTGCGTACGGAGTGTACGATCCAGTCACACCTTGGGTAACTCCGTCCCCGTTGGAGAACGAGTTTGCGGTAAGAGTGCTTGTTGTGGTGTCTACCACACCCACCTGTGGGTTGCCGCTAGTAGCAATTTCTAAAACAGTCAAGCCACTGTACGCAGGAGTATCGCTGGTGTCGTAGTAAGCAGGACCAACATCAATAACACGGAACAATTGTGTGTCTCCGTTCAGGTCATACACAGTAGGTATTGAACTGCCTCTCAACACCCAAACATATTCTCCGTATTTCGGAGAAACATCTGCTGGGTCAGCCGTAAAGCCACTCTGACTACCCACCAAGTTATAATTTCCTGCAACAAATCCGCTGGTGCTTTGAAGTTGAACAGTGATTGATGTGCCGAGTTGTGAAACGACAACACCTTCTGCTGTGTAGTCGTATCCGTAAGAAATTCCTGAAGAAATCTCTACGCCTGTGGGAATAGACTGTCGAATCCTTTCGTTTAACAAAAACTCTCCAGGTTTGTCTAAATTTAGTATGTACGTGTCACGACGATCATTGTATGTAATAAATCTACCAGAACTGTTTATCGTTTTGATTGTAATAGGATCTTTTGAAGATTTGAGCGAATACACCTTGGCTGACGAAAATGTTTCAGTTCCCAAAATACTGTTGGTAAGACTAACATCAAATGCAGTAGATATGTTGTCAGAACTGAAAACGATAGAATCGGGTTCCAGTGTAATATCTCTGTAGAACTGATTGTCCGATCCTGCCACCTTTCCTGTTCCACCAAACATCACTGGATTCTTTATTATTCCAAACTGGCGATACGAGCCTCCACCTATGAATTTTCCAGAGTCTGCCTCTGTGATTTCCACAATAATGATGATGTCCTTCACGTTCAACTCTTTAAGAATGTTACTGCCGTGTCCGCCTTTGGGCGACAACACAGGCGTAAGAGTAGGATGAACCGTATTGGTGTTCTTCTTGCCAACCACTTCTGCTCGGGCTACAGAGTAGTCTTCTCCCCCGTCAATCAAATCTACACGAACTATTTGCTTGGAAGAATTCATTACAGGTCTTGCGTACGCTCGCTGCCCATCACCGTTTATCAAGACGTGTGGCGTGATTTCAACCGAGACTACATCTGATTGAAAAGACGGAGATACAGTGAACGGAACCACGTCATCACGAACCACTATCGTGACTTGGTTTGCTGTTTTTGATAGTGAAGTGATTATACCGTAGTTGTTGATTTCCGCAGGATTAATCGCACTAGAATCAACACGAACAACATATCCCACATAGTCCGCTACTGGCTGGGTTATCCGTGCAACAGAGGTGGGATCCGTGATCGTAATCGTTTTTGTTGCTGAATTATATGCGTTAACGTACAGGGTGTAAGTGGTGCTTAACCCCACACTGGTCAAAGCAGACGGATACACACCAACGGACGCACCAACGGTTGAATTTGTAGTCTCTATTCTAGTAAGTGCACCCGATACTGCTGTGGACTGCACATTGTACTGATTCGTGGTTTCTGTGTCCGTGCTCAAACTTGCAACGTCAATTGGTACGTAGTCTGTGAGTTCGTAAGGAAGGTCTGTTTCCCGAACAGTAGCAAGGTACTTCCAACGGTACCCGTCAGAAAGGGTGAACTCGCCGTACAGAGTTTGGGTGGGCTTTTCGGTGGAAGACGCACCGCCGTTGTTGCTCATGCATTTGTAAATGTTGTTTTGATCCGTGACCACGAAGAACTGTTTTGGATCATCATCATCAAACAAATCAGCAGTGTCGCTGTACTGGTCGTAAGTAGTTCCACTTGTCCACGTGTAGCGTGGCACTGCAAACAAGAGGTTCGACGGCGACAGTTTCTTGTACGCAATAATGTTGTTCATTACCTCGTACTCTGATGCCACACTATCAGTGTACGTGGGTGGGCTGTTGTCGTTTGTCCATGCCGTACTCTTTGCAATAAAGAAGAAGTACTGGCTGTCACCACGCTCAAGTTCCGCGAGGAAACTTTCTGCGTAGGAGCGTTCTAGTGATGCTTTGATGAAACTTGCCATGTGGTCCTCGCTTTACAGCCCTATGTTTGAGTATGTATCCCCTGAAGACAGTGGTCCAGAGGACTGATACAGGTAGTCAGGCAAGGAGAAGAACTCCTGAAGAGTAATGCCCGAGAACTCTGAACCAAAGGGAATAGTGGACAGATTCTTGTTGTTTGGGTGGTTTTCGATGTCCCAATACGTGACTCCGTATGGAGTGGTGGACGGGTGAGCAGCACGGAAACCCGCAGGCAATCGTGATTCCAAAGTTTGACCGTACTTTTTCGACAGGTAGGTGTACACTCGGTTTCGTTCTGTTTCGTCCAGTTTACGATCAAAGGCTATGATTTCGTGAATCACACCAGCAAACGAGTACGATGGGGTGTTTGTAAGCACAGAGTTGATCCAAGCCTGTGATCCCGTGACACCGCTGCCAGTGGCACCTGCCGAAATGTTTGCTCCAATACGACCAATCACAATGTCTGAAGCACTGTACTGGTCTGGACCTGCGGCAAAGGTCTTTTCTAGTTGGGGCAGAAACAAGTCGTCAGTGGGCATAAAAATTTCTCCTGTTACACACCAAACCGCGAACGGGTGGAGTTGAAGTTTTGCAGTACCTCTTGTGAACTTAAATCACGAGAGTACGAACGGAAAGACGAAATACCGCCGTTGTAGAAATAAGATCCGCCAGAAGAGTTGTAACCCAAATTTATTGAAAGCAGAGTGGTGTTTGCACGGTTCCCCAAAACTATCCGGTTTCCGAATGCGTTTGATTTTCCGGAGAAAGTATTAGTCTTGACAAGCACTCCGTTCAGATAAATTTTAACCTCGCTGGTGTTTGTGTTCGGCAAATACTGTGTCACCACAACCAAATGATTCCACCTAGAAAATGAAATAGTAGTGCCTAATCCTGCACCAACACGGGTTCCTCCGATGGGGATGTTATACGAAAAGTGGTCGGAGGTACTGGTGGGATAAACAAAGAAAGGACTACCCACTGTGTCACCTGTGCCAGCGTACATTCTTATTCCGACACCAGCGAGGACAAGAGGATCAGAAGTTCCATTTGGATTGTACAGCCACGCTTCCCATGTGTGATTTCCAGAACTTCCCCACTCTTGCACGGTTCCTGTTGTAATCACGCTGTTCCGCCCGTCAAACTGCCAAAATCCACCACTGGAAGCAGTGTACAGTGGCTTGGAAACTGCAAATCCGTTTCTGCCTTTACCGCTAAGGTCGTAAATAGTTTCAGGAGTGTTGTTCAGCAAGTCTTCTATGCTGGGTTCGCTTCCGTCAACCAAGTCGATTCGCGGACGCACAAATCTAATCTCTGTTCCTGCAATGTCACTACCGTACAAGAATGTGCGCAAGAGCGAATCAGTGGCATCACTACCCCATATAAAGTCTTCTGTGATTGGAGCGTAAGTGTTGCCCCCTCCAGTACGGGTGTACCATCCGCTGTTGGGGTGCTGTGCACCTGTTGCAGTGCCGTTCGGATGAATATGTCCTGCCACCAAAACCCATGTGTTCGTTTTGCCGACGAACGCTGCGTCGATTGGTCCTGGAGTAGCAAAGTACGGATTGGTGTTTGCGGCTCCAGTGCTTTTTGTTGTCACCGAACCACTTGATAACTGTGGACCAAAGTACACCGTACCGGTTTCTGTTGCAGCCACACGATTCACCCACACAGAGAAACGGTACAGTTTGGTGCGGTCCACAGGGAAATACGCAGTATAAAACCCTCCGTTAGCGTTGTATGCTGCTTCTGCTCTATTTGTAGAGTGATTCACTGCTCTCCACACCAACTCTGCGTCATCCCAAGGATTAGCCATGCGCTGCACTCGGTTTGCGTTTGCAGTGCCGTATCTTCGGGAAATGTCCTGTGCGCCACCAGTTTGAGTGTGTGTGGTGTCTGTTATCAAAACAGTTCCGTTTGCGTTACCACGATCAAACGGCAGCAACTGAACTCCACTCACGTAAAATGTTTTGTTTGCACCATCGGTTATGCTTAATCCAGTCAGGTACACTCTTACGCCGTCCGGATTAGCAGTATTGCTCTTACCAGTAATGCTACCCGAAATTCTGTACCATCCACCCCCAACATCTGTTACTGTGCCAGGCACAGCGTAGTAACCGTCTATATTGTTGTGGAGATACACACTAGCAGTAATAGCCGCTCCGTCGTCCCTACGAACAAAGAAAACAGCCGTCCACGCAGTGGATACCGTGTTTGTGTACAGAGAATCCCATGCAGCAGCACCGGGTTGTGTATCAAAGGCTGCACCTCTGTTCAAGAAGAAATTTGATTCGGGACCAGTGGTTATTCGGTAAATCTCATCTATGTCGAATGGAGCGGGTGGCAACGGAACCCCCGCAGGCAGATTTTGTGTCACAAGAGTGGACTCGGGAACACTTGTCCACATTGCGGCAGTTAGAGGTCCAAGCACGTTTGTGGGAATGGTGGGGAACCGAACATTCCGTGCCAAATTAGAGTTCTGACCCGCAATCATTTCTCCCACACACGCAGTCTTTCCTGCGTCGTAATGGATTTCCAAGCCACGAGTAATAATGTAGTCTTCACTTTGAGGTGCGTCCAACCCCACGATCTTTCGGTTTGTTGCGCGGGACGAGTTTGTTGCTGCGTCTCCGTTTACGAACACCTCAATCTTGTTGGTGGAATCACGTCGAGCCTCCGCTATACAAATTCCCAAACACACACCAGATAGGTGAGGATCGTATGCAATGAAGTTTTGGACGACTCCGGTTGCGTCTCCATACGGTCTGAATCCTGCCAATCCCGCGGGCGGCAGGGACGCGCCAGGATACATGAGCGTTCCGTTTGGAAGCACCGAATAGTAAGAACTGGTTTGTTGTGCGGCTGTTCTGTCCTGTTCGTTGTACGAGCGGCTGAACAGCACCGAATCAAATCGCACGGACGGATTAGCCGAAAGATCACAGTTTGTGTTTCGTGATCCAAGCAGTCCGTATCCGAAACTCAGCCCTTCTCTGGTCGTACGATACACCACGAAAATGTCTGCGTCATCGGTGACCTTTAGCGGACGCTTCAGATACAGGTGCTGTCCCGTGAGCACGGCAGCAGCACTGCTGCCTAGTCCTGTGGTGTATCCAAGTCCAACCACGCCACCGAGAGTAACACCCGCGTACACGGAAGCAGGAGCAAACACGATTCCACCGTTGAACGAAACGCCTGTTGCGCCACCGAATCCTGCTGTTTGCAGGGTGGGACGCAGTTTGTCAACGGTGACTCCTCTATAAGTTCTCACATCTATACCTGAAGACGCAGTAAATGTGGGAGTTACAGGATTTCCGTTGTACGAAAGTTCCGTGATGGTTACAGAGTGACCCGTTCTACTTGCGTCTGGTGTCTCAAGATAAAAAGTCGAATCCATGTAAAATGTCTGTCCGTATCCAACAAACCTTTGACGCTTTACAACACCATCTTTTCTCCAAATCAGGTTTGGTTCAACATACTCCATCTCAAACACGGAATTGTCGTATCCATCCAGTGTGGGAGAAATTTCAGTAACCGTCTCGTTGTTTCCGCTTGCATCATAGTTTATGTAATAAATTCTTCTCGGAGTAGTGGGATCACTTGAAAATGGACCTCTTGAATACACCCAATTTCCAGGAATATACCCTGCAATGGTGACAGCCGAAGCGGGATTCAGTCCAACCATACAAAGCCTTCCCTGCGTGAATCCTCCACACAAACCATTAAAGACAAAGGCTATTTTAGTAACAGGATTTGTGTTGTCATATACCTGTCGTGTCCAACCAGTAGTGGTGTTTGCAGTGTGTGTGATGTGCGCCACACCGTTCCACTTGTCCCATGTTGGGGGCAGCGCGTGATTTGCAGACGGTGAAGCGTCTGTCCACACATCAGCACTTGCGCCGTTTGCCACAGAACCACACACGCCGATATTCTCTGGCTTCAACCACAGCACCAGTCCACGCATACCTTCAGGAGACGGTGAGTTCTCTTTGCTGTTGAACCATGCGTAGGTGCTGCCTAGGGGCGCACCAACCGGATTGTGTGCAGTCAACCCAAACTCGTCCACCACGGTGTACGTGTACCCCAGTCCACTGCGGAAGAACAGCGATCCTGCTGCCGCAGTGCTGCCATTCGGTCCGATTTCTGTGGTGGAACCAATGTACGGATTGTAGCCCCGAGGGTAGAAGTCACCCGTGGCTCCCGACCAACCACCCGCAGGCAGAGACGCACCAGGAGGAGTGGTTTTGTACGGGTGACCCTGCGGCAGGTTGCCGTCCAGGTTGTACTTGTGGGCAAGGTAGCCTTCAACCTTTTGGCGGTCGCCGTCTGATAGTGCGCCTTGGTACGCAAGAATTTCAGCAATCTCTCCGTCGAATGCTCCAGCAAAACTGCTTGAAGCACGCATTCCAATCAGTGTGTTTGATACATTTAGTTGTGCAAGGTCCACAGCAGACGATGACGCTGTTCCGTAGCACACTCCGTTCACAAACAACGACAGTGGACCAGAACTGCCTGCACCAATACTGTATGCGGTGGAAACCAATTTCCACGATCCAGTTCCACCGATAGGAGCAGTAACGCCCGAGTATACACTACTTGCCGAACGATTAAATGTGGCAACGCAAACCGTTCCCCCTGTTACACCAAACCACACACCGTGGCGTTCAACGGAATTAGACAAAACATATGCCTGTGCGCTTCCGTCCCAAGTGGTAGCAGTGCTAACTCTGCCTGGCTTCACAACAGTAAAGAAAGACCGATCCCTAGTGATACCCAGTGCACCCATTGTTGGACCACTGAATCCCAAACTAACCAGTGCGCTTCCGTAAGCAGGACCA
>Ga0181348_1000010_pt1 | contig 57175 bp, 50 predicted proteins | sample Su13VDMM110DN_FD_130092 | JGI IMG/M metagenome (GOLD analysis project Ga0181348, IMG submission 130092) | Freshwater viral communities from Lake Michigan, USA - Su13.VD.MM110.D.N | ecosystem: Environmental > Aquatic > Freshwater > Lake | place: USA: Michigan | collected 2013-07-16
CTCAACTAACTTCCAGGCTGATCGCAGCAGGTATGGAGTCTAATGTACGGTAGAATGGCAGGTTTCGCAGGTCCCATCTCGCCACGACCCGTGCCGGGTGTCGTCTACTCCGCTGGTCTGTTTCGGACGACCTACTCGGGTTACTTCGCTGACGTTGTGTCTTTCTTTGCCACAGCCACCGCCACTGCCACGCTTGTCCAGACGACGGTCATCGAAGAGCCAAACACCGACGATGGATCATCCTTCAGTATGCAATGGCTCGGATATTTCCGGCCCACGACAACTGAGACCTACACGTTCTTCCTGAATTCTGACGATGCCTCTTACCTGTGGATAGGAAGCAACGCGCTCTCTGGTTTCACCACGGCAAACGCCACGGTCAATAATGGTGGTCTCCATGGTCCAGTTGAGGTCTCAGGGACTGCCGCCCTCACAGCCGGCGTCTACTATCCGATCCGGATCCAGTTCGGTGAGCAGGGCGGAGGAGATGTGATGACGTTCAACCACTCGACCGCGACAATCACTAAGACAACAAATGTCGCTGGAAAGGTCTTCTACAACCCAGCAACCAATGGATTCTAGAGAAACTTCTCCAAGAGAAGAAGCTTCCTCAACAGAGTCTTTTATCTATTTTTTCTGATCAGTAGAATCTATTAGTTGTTCTACTGGTCGTTACTAGTCTCTGTTCTCTTTTCTCTTAAAACTAGTACCTCCAGAAGTTGAATTGTTCAAATTTTAGGAGTAAAAATGTTCGACAGCCCGTTTGGAAAGAAGCTCAGCATCCCACAAGAGTGTGATATAGTCTTTGTCGCAGACCTTTTTCAAGAGGAGTATCTCGGTGGAGCAGAGCTCACCTCAGGCGCTCTGATCGAGTCCTCACCCCTGCCCGTCTTCAAGCTCCACTCAAGAGACGTCTCCCATGAGCTCCTCGAGGAGGGCAAGGACAAGTACTGGATCTTCGGCAACTTTGCGATGATGGACCTCAGCTTGATACCGTCGATCGTCGCAAACATCAGGTACTCGGTCCTCGAGTACGACTACAAGTTCTGCCGCTACCGCTCTCCTGAGAAGCACCAGGCTGCTGAGGGCCATGAGTGCAGTTGCCACAACGAAGACCATGGCAAGGTGATCTCTGCCTTCATGTATGGCGCCCAGTCGCTGTGGTTCATGTCAGAGCGCCAGCAGTCCAGATACATGAAGCGCTTCCCGTTCCTTGCTGAGCGTGAGAACTGGGTCCTCTCTTCCGTCTTCAACGACAAGTTCTTTGCCGCCCTCAAGATCCTCCGTGAGCAGTCTAAGGATGTGCCCCGCTCCAAGTGGCTGGTTCTCGGGTCTGATTCCTGGATCAAGGGATTCAGCGATGCGGTCAAGTGGTGCGAGTCCAACGGCAAGGAGTACGAAGTCATCAGCGGCTGGGGATACGAGAAGGTCTTGGAGCGCATGTCGACAGCCGAAGGGTTCGTCTACCTCCCGCTCGGAGGCGACACCTGCCCTCGGATGGTGATCGAGGCGAAGCTCCTCGGCTGCGAGGTGGTCACCAACGAGAATGTCGAGCATGCCGGCGAGGAGTGGTTTGACACTGACGACACCGAGCTCACCGAATCCTACCTCTACGCCGCGAGGGGCAAGTTCTGGAATTCGATCCTTCATGCCAGGTCGCCATCTGTGGGAATCTCTGGGTACACGACGACACTTGACTGCAACAGACACAAGTATCCTTGGAAGGAGAGTATCACTTCCCTGCTGGGATTCTGCGGCCAGGTAGTCGTGGTCGACGGTGGCAGCCAGGATGGTACTTGGGAAGAGCTCCAGGAGTGGGCCAGCAGTGAGCCTCGCCTCCAGGCCCACCAGGTCCTCCGCGACTGGAATGAACCGAGGTTCGCAATTTTCGATGGACAGCAGAAGGCTGAGGCGAGGAAGAGATGTACGCTCGAGTTCCTCTGGCAGCAGGACGCCGATGAGGTCGTCCATGAGGATGACTACCTGAAGATCCAGTCGCTGTGCCGGAGGTTCCCATCTGGCGTTGACCTCCTGGCGCTACCTGTGATCGAGTACTGGGGCGGACCCGACAAGGTGAGGGCTGATATCAATCCCTGGAAGTGGCGCCTGAGCAGGAACAAGCCAAACATCACACATGGGATTCCCGGGGTCCTTCGGGTCACTGACGAGTCTGGAGGGACCTACTCGAGGCAGGGCTCTGACGGCTGTGACTATGTTGATGTGGGGACTGGAGAGCCGATTCCATTCGCAAACTTCTACGACAACAATGTCCACAATGCCCGCTCTGCAGCCCTCAGCGGAAACCAGGCGGCCCTAGAGGCCTACCAGAACTGGTTCTACGCTGTCACTGACGGACTTCCAGGAGTGCACCACTACTCCTGGTTTGACATGGAGCGTAAGATCAAGACGTACCGCAACTACTGGTCGAAGCACTGGCAGAGCTTGTACAATATAACGCAGGTTGATACATCTAAGAATAACATGTTCTTCGATAAGCCGTGGTCTGAGGTTACTGATGATGAAATCCGTGACCTTGCAGTCCGGCTCTCGAGCGAGATGGGAGGATGGATCTTCCACCAGAAGATCGACTGGAGCAGGAAGACTCCTCACCTCGCGCCTCCGAAGCCCCAGCCTGGAGTCATGAATGCAGGAAAGTAAGGAACCGAAGGTTCTCGTCGTCATTGCTTGCTACAATCACGGCAAGTACCTTAAGCAGAGCATCGAGAGCATCCAGGCACAGACATGGAATAAGCTCGATATCGTTGTCGTGAACGACGGGTCAAGAGAAGAAGAGGGCATCGACGAGATTGTTGGATCTCTTGCCAAGGACGACCCTAGGGTCAGGTATGTGAAGTTCGATGAGAACAGGGGCAAGTGGCATGCCCTGAACCACGTGATGTCCACGAGTGATGCGGACTTCTTCACATCCCACGATGCCGATGATGTCTCTCTTCCGGACAGGATCTTCAGGCAGCTCAGGTGCCTGATTGAGACAAACACGCTGCATAACCTCTGCGGGTTCTACCACTGCTTCGATGAGGAAGATGTGTCAGAGGCTCTGGCGCAGCCTGTCCTCGGCGAGGAGCTCACTTACATGGACGAGGCAACGGTCTCCAAGATGGTGATCGGAGGCTTTCACACCAATGGCGTGAACCACTATTCCACTGGTAGGTTTGAGACTGCTGGCGTCTCGGCAATGATCCACCGAGCCGTGTTTGAGTACGGTCTCAGGTTCAATCCGCCGGGCCAGGGGCTGCGGGTCTTGAATAGTGAAGACAGCGACTTCAACTTTAGAGCCACAGCCCTGCTTGGCAAGACATCGGTCCTCGCAGAGCGGCAGTACTGCTACCGGCGTCACACATCGACAAATAATCAGGACAGGTGATGCGCTTCAATATTGTCGTTCCAACATACAACACTGAGCACTGGATAGCCAGGTGCCTGCGCTCTATCCAGACTCAGACCCACCAGGACTTCAGGTGCGTAGTATACAACGACGCTAGCGCTGATGGCACTGGCACCGCAATTGAAGAGTACTTCAAGGAATTTCCTGACAGCAGGTTCACTATAGTCCACAACATTGAAAATAGGAAAGCTCTCAACAATATCGTTGATGGATTCAAGCTCCTTGGGACTGATACTGACCCTGAGTCAGTGCTCATGGTGGTCGATGGTGATGATTTCTTGTTCTCTGAAGTTTCACTTGAGCTCGTTAGTGGCGTATACCGGGACTACCCGGTGCTCTTGACTTATGGCAACCACATCCACTGGCCCACAGGCGACACACGCACAAACTGCGTGTCATTCCCTGAGGAAGTCATCAGGAGAAGCTCTTATAGAGAACACAAGTTTGTCTCAAGCCACCTTCGAACCTTTAAGAGCAAGCTTTGGAATTCTATCAGAGATGAAGACTTAAGAGATGAAGATGGAAGCTACTTCAAGACTGGCTGGGATGTCTCTTTCATGATTCCAATGCTTGAGATGGCATCAGAGCGCCATGTTTTCATCCCTAACGTATTGTACGTCTACAATCGGTGGAATCCCATCAGCGATGATGTCATCAACTCTTCAGACCAAGGTAGGGTCGATCGGCTCATAAGGACTCGGCCAAAGTACTCGAGGCTGCCATGATAACATACCAGAAGCTGGGAAGTTACGGCAGGCTTGGAAACCAGATGTTCCAGTATGCTGCCATGCTTGGAATATCTGAAAAGACAGGTCACGAGTTCGGATATGCTCCTGGAAGGCTGCTAGATTGCTTTGATATCAGGCTTGGAAAGCCGCTGTCAGGTCCTGAGCCCGTGAAGTACCTTTACGCAGAGCGGAGTTTTAACTTCAACCCTGACGTATTCTCGTGTCCAGATAGCGTGGATTTTGTTGGATACTATCAGTCAGAAAAATACTGGAGCCACTGTAGAGAAAGAGTGGTTGAGCAGTTCAAGTTTCGAAATTCGATACTTTCACCAACAGGAGAGTTTACAAGCCTCCACATCAGGCGCGGTGACTATGTTCATCTCAAAGACACGCACACTTGCCTCGCTGACACAGATTACTACGACAGATCTATCAACGCTATAGATCCTAAAAAGCTAATCATTTTTACTGACGACCGATCTTGGTTGAATGATTCTGGAATGCTTTCAAAGTGGAGCAGGGACAGGCAAGTTGAAGTCTGCAGCTTAGAAAGCGACTTTGATGAGCTGGATCTAATGTCCCGTGCAACTAATTCGATCGTGGCAAACAGCTCTTTTTCGTGGTGGGGCGCATATCTCGGACCTCACCAACGGGGAGGAAGAGTAATTGCTCCAGAGAAGTGGTTTGGTCCGCAGGGGCCAGGCAGCTGGAGAGATGTCTACTGCGAAGGATGGGAGATAATTTGAAGACGTCTATTGTTTTCATTGGAACTGGGAACTATATCAATTTCCTTCCGAACTACTACTCTGCTATGAAGACACACTTTTTGTCAGAGACTGAGCTCAAGTTCCATGTGTTCACAGATCAGGTTCAGTATGCTAGCTGGCCAGATGACGTCAGCGTCTATCAGATCGAACACCTGCAATGGCCGTTCATAACTCTGCTGCGATTCAAATTCATGAACCACTTTATGGAAGAGATCGCAAAGTCAGAGAATTGCGTATTTGCAGATGCTGACCTGCTGTGGCAGAATAAGACAACCGTGGAAGAAATCTATGGTGGAAAGAAACATTTTGGAGTTCAGCATCCTGGTTTTGTATTTGAGCCGCACAAGGCGACCTTTGAGAAGAATCCAGAGAGCCGAGCTCATGTCACTATCGCAGATGATCTCGGAACATATTGGCAGGGATGCTTGTGGGGCGCAAAGTCTGAAGAGTTTTCGAAGATGGTGGGCAAGCTCGATGAGCAGGTCGATTCAGATCTTAAGAAACAGATTGTCGCAATCTGGCATGATGAATCTCATCTAAACAGGTACCTGATAGACGTGAAAGGCGATGTCAACACCTTACACCCAGGATATGCCACCCCTGAGCGGTGGCAGCACATTAGGGACACATTTCCGACAGTGGCTTTACATCTACATAAAACCATGGAAGAATTTCCTAGATTCGAGGGACTTGGATGAAGATCGCAATTGTTGGTCCTGGCTTCATGCCAATACCATCCACAGGCTGGGGCGCTGTTGAGAACCTTGTTTGGGATATTAGATGCGAGCTTGTCAAGATTGGGCATGAAGTTCACATAGTGAACACTTCCAATAGGAATGAGATTGTCGAGCAGGTCAATTCTCTTAGACCTGACTTTGTCCACGTCCAGTATGATGATTACGCAGACTGTATTCCATATTTTGAGTGTAAGAGAGTGGCTCTGACATCTCACTATGGATACCTCACGCAACCTCACCGATGGGACGAAGGCTACAGGAGAATATTTGCAGCATGCTGCAATTCTGGTGCAACTGTCTTTGCACTGAGCCCGCAGATTGCAAATGTCTACTTGTCTGCAGGTCTTCCACCCGAGAAGGTGAAGGTGGTTCCCAACGGGGTCAACTTCGAATCTTTTAGATTTGTTGACTCAAACTCGCCTTATGGTAAAACAGCATGTGTTGCAAAGGTCGAAGCTAGGAAGAGGCAGGTCGCGACGCGAGATATAGATCGAGTCTTGTACTATGGAAGGACTGCTCCTGGTTTTGAGTGGTTCTCTAGTCACAAGAACTACTGTGGAGAGTGGTCAAGGGAGAAGCTCTATAGCGACCTGACGTTCCATGACAACCTTGTGCTCTTGAGCGATGGTGAGGCCCACGCTCTTGTCCTGAACGAGGCAATGGCTGCTGGTCTTGGTCTTGTGGTTTCTGAATTAGCATGGTCAAACATTGACCCGAAGCTCCCGTTTTTGAGCATAGTGCCAGAACTACTCACGGGAGACAAAGATTATATCGAGCATGTATTGAAGAAGAATGCTGAGGAATCAATACAAGTTAGAGACCAGATTAGAAAAATTGCTGAATCATGGAGCTGGAGCAATATCGTTAGAAACCAGTACTGTTCTGCTCTGCAAATAGTCATTGAAACTGCGAGGTAATCTTGAGCGTCTTTTATGATTGGAAAGTTTGGCATGGCGGTTCTGAAAAAGAGATCGATCTTTGGAAAAAAGAGCTAGAAAGCCCTGCGGGGCCGCTGGATGAAATTGGAAGAAGGTACAATTGTGACAAAGGCAATGTCCAGTATATGTCACATCACTGGAAAAACGTGCCCTCAGGGTGGCCGCAAGATTTAGATCTTGCAATAACTGGCCACAACTACCTTGAAGAGTATGAAAAGTACTTTTCTGAGGTGAGACATAAGCCGATCAAGATCTTAGAGATAGGAATTGGGAATTATCCAACTAACGCTAGATCTCTCATGATGTGGCTCGACTATTTTTCTTGCGCTGAGATTCATTTAGTTGACATAAACGATAGAAATTTTGTTGTGCCAGATCAAGTTGACCTAAGCAGAGTCCATTTTCACTTGTTAGACCAGTCAAACGAAGCACAACTTACTGAGTTTGCTGCCATTCACAAAGAAAAATTTGATTTCATCATCGATGATGGCAGCCATGTCGGATGGCACCAGATCCTGACTCTTAGATGCTTATTTGATTCTTGTCTAAAGCAAGGTGGCGTTTATTTTATCGAAGACATTCATGATAGAAATTTTTGCGATGCAGCTCATGAGCTTGTAGCCTCAGTGAATGCAGGAAATAACCTAGAGACATTCTCCTACGGCGAGGCTTCGCTTAAGACAGTTAGCTCTGTTAAGTTTCTAAGATCTCTGGTTGTTCTAGAAAAAGGTGAAAAGAGGACTAGATGAGTCAAGAATGCAATTTTGGAGTTTTCTTTACTTGTTACACTGAAGTAGAAGCAGTTGATTTTTCTATAGGCTTGCTTAAGCAAGTTTATCCGACATGCCCTGTCTATCTTGTTTCAGACGGCGGTGCTGACTACTCTTTTCTAAAGTCAAAGTATGAAAGAGTAGAGACTAAGCTTGAATATGACTCTCGAGGAATATCACAGAGGATGTCAGATGAAAAGTGGAATACTCCTGGAGTCAGAGAGGAAATACACAGATCAGTTGATACTTTTTTCCAGAGAAATCTAGATGCAATCGAGTACTGTCAAAAGCAGTCTATTCTAATTATGGAGCCAGATGTTCTAGTCCGTGGAAAGCTGAATTACTTTCCTGATACAAACAATGCACTGCTTGGACAAAGAGTTAATGAGGGAAATTGTCTGGAGTGGGATAGAATGCGCCAAGTGCTTCATACAGTTCCTGGTCATGTTGATGTCACGCACTGGGGAGCAACTCCAGCATTCTACAATACTGAAGTGATGAAAAAAGTAAGTGATTTTACCGCAAGAAATCCAGAAATTGTAAGAGGCTTTATTGATGGATGGCACCAATTTGTTTGTTACGATGTTTTCCTTGCTATGTTGTTTGGATGCTGCGGCTACCTAGAGGTATTTAATCCTGACATCGTCGAACCCACTAGAAATCCGAACTGGTTATCTACTAACAAACCTTTGGTTCACGCGTTCAGGTCAAGATATCCGAAGTCGAACTACAGCGGAAGACACGCAGGAGAAATCTATGTTTAGCAGCGTCGAGTCGGCAGTCGATCACGTAAATCTCAGCTTTGAGAAAGCTGAGAAAAATCTCAGCAAGATCACGCCTGAAATTATTGCAGTTGAAGGTATGTCAGGAACTAAGACTAGGCACTTCTACAACAATCTTCTAGAATTCAATAGCAATCTAAACTACCTTGAGATAGGGCTCTGGAAGGGATCAACTTTTGTTAGTGCACTCTATAAGAATCTAAAAGCTAGTGGTTTAGGAATCGATTATTTCGATCAGGGGTGGGGACAACAAGTTGAAGAAAAGTTCTGCCAAAACTGCAGTCAATTTTTAAACAATGGTGAACAATTTTCATACCGTAAATCTGACTGGTACGATATAGACAATTTGGTGGAAGACAAAAGCAGGAAGTTTGATGTGTACTTATTCGATTCATCTCATGAAGAAGTCCATCAATATAACGCATTTATGAAAGTGCAACACCTCTTATCAGACATTTGTGTTGTGATAATTGACGACTGGGATGATGTTAACGTAAGAGCTGGAACTCAAAGAGCCAAGCAGGACCCGAATCTACAGTTCGACTTTGAGTTTGAAAAGTTTTTGCAGTACTCAGAATCTGGTAGGCGTGGAGAAACCAATAGAGATTCACAGTTTCCAATGCATCCAGGGTGCGATGAGTTCTGGAATGGAATTTACGTCGCAGTTCTAAAGAGGAAAAATGCTCACCAGCAATAAGATCAAAGATCTTGCAATTGCTAGAGTTTCTCATCTTGGCCGGATTGACAAACAGCGCCTGAATCTTATTTGGGATTCTGCCAAGCATGACCCTTCGTACAAATACTACCAGATAAAAGACAACAGGCTGTTCATAGATTTTAATGAGCCATTTCAAGACTTTGAGACAAGATTAGAGGGCGGCAAGGCACACCTTCTTGGAATTCTCTCTAAGTACAGAATTCCAGATACTGAGTTCATACTATATGATGGAGATTCTCTCAACACTGACGAGCCAATTTTTGTTCCTGGCTGCGCTCAAGGCAGAAACCAGCTTATTGTTCCAGATTACATGTTCAAGTTTAACCAAGAGTCAAATCTTCAAGATCACCACGAAGCAATGCAAAGCATATTTTGTGCTGCAAAGGCTTCTGGTCTAGAGTTTGAATCTTGGAACAAAAGACAGGAAAAAATCTTCTACAGAGGATCCCTCAACAACGTTTATAGAGGCCAGTATCAAAAAATAAACGGGATTGGGATATGCGATCTGAAGCATGTTACAGGATTTCATGCTCCACGTGGGGTGCCTAACTACAAGCCGGGTGAATCTCCAAACGCATGTACCCGTGAAGAAAAGTCAAACTACAAGTTTCTTCTTCATCTAAACGGCGGAGAAGATACTGCGATAAGTGGGGCTTTTAGATACTCTCTTGCTTGCGGATCTACGGTGTTCTATGCGACTAGAAATCCCTACCAAGAATGGTGGCAGCATAGTTTGATATGCTCTTCAAAGAATTATGTTGAGGTCAAAGATCCTCAAGATTTGCTAAATGCCGTTGATCATTTTAGGAAAAATCCTAGAGATGCGCATGAGATTGCAATCAATGGCTATGAATTTGCAAATGAGTATTTCGGCTCAGAAATGTGCGAGCAATACTATGCAAACTTTCTTATAGAGTACTCTCAAAGAACAAACTGGGAAGTCTCTCTGAGACCGAACTCAAAGCCAGTTAAGTTCTATAAGAAAAGAGCTGGTGAAAGTATTGTGATGATGGAGCCCTAAATGACAACTCTTAGAGATTATCGAAATGGAAAATTTCAGATACACCTTGATGATCAACTATTTCTTGATAGGTTCGAAAATCTCTTCTCGAGGCTACATAACGGAGAAAACGTTGTTTACCTTAGAGACTTTCCAAGAGAATTAACTCATAGAGTTTTAGTCAGGTGCATTGAAGATCTAAAGCTAAAACCAGGAAATAAGGTTCTGCTATTCACTAACCCTGACACCGACATCCCAACTCCTAAGATTGAGTTTATCAATCAAGACTTCATACCATTCACTGAATCTCTACAAAAAAGTTTAGAGGAACAACCTCTAGAAAATCTTCTAGATTGTAGCCTCTTGAATCACTTGAGAGAAGACGTCAAAGTTTTCTGCAATGCAGTTATAGTGTCGGGTCGTGGTCTAAATATGATTCCGATTGGAAGAGACTGGAAGGGAAAAGAAGTTCTGCTACGCAGGCATAGTGTTCTGAATAGAGATAGAGAAATTCTTTGCTACTTCAATTGCTCTACACCACCAATGAGCGTCCACTGGTACGGAAGAATTCGTTCTTACGTTGAGCAGTTTGCAGAGAGTACAAATTTCATAACAAGAAAATTTGTCGGACAAGTTACTTCACGTCATCTAAGCGCTTCTGTTTTCGAGTCTTATTATAACGACCTTGAAAAGACAGAGTTTATGATTTGTCCTCGAGGGTGCAGCTTAGACACATATAGAATGTGGGATAGCTTATATTCTGGAGTTATTCCAATTGTCGTAAAGTACGATGGCTATAGACAGTTTGAGAATTTGCCAATCTTGTTTGTCGATAGCTGGAGAGATTACCTATCTCTAGATGAGCAATTCTTGCGCAGCGCCAGAGACAAGATGCTCGATCAAGATTATGACTATGAACAGCTCAAATTCTCTTGGTGGCAAGATAGAATCTCTTCTTCCATATGAAAGAATTTACTTCTGCTAACTCAGGAAGATAGTTTGGCATGCTAAACGAAAACGAGCTCAAACGTATCTCACGATTCTGCGTAAACCAAACGTCATATAGCTACAGAGATGTGACTGACACGCCATCAAACTTTCTTACACTACAAGTTCATGACAACTCTTGCAGGGTTCTAAAGTATGAAAAGATACCAGATGGTAGAATGGAGCAACGACAGTTCAGCTTGCTTAAATTGCTGGAAAGTGTCTTGAGAGAGTATAGAGTCCCAAATTTGATCTTCACCTGGTGCCACCACGATAGGACAAATCTGCCCCAACAAGCAATTTTTACGCACGCAAGACTTGCGGGATCTAGAAATGTAATTGCTCCCGATCACACTTTCTGGGGATATCCAAACACCGATCCAAACGTCTTGAACTCTTACTCTGGTACTCACAAGTCTCTTGTTGATACAAACGTTTCATGGTCTGACAAAAGAGATGAATGCGTTTTCATTGGCAGCATAAATCCAGAAAATCATAGAGCAATCAACACATCTATGAATCTACACGATGATGTTAGACTAGTTGTCGTCGATCAAGGATCTGGAAATAGCAAATTTGTGTCTAGAGAATCTCTTAGCGAGTCGAAATACCTGCTACACCTAAATGGTCATAGAGGGGCTTACACTAGTCGTCTAAAGTACCTTCTTGGAGCTGGTAGCTTGGTTCTCTACAACACTAACTCAGGTCAAGAGCAAAATTTTTGGCAAGAATGGTGGATGGATGAAGATCTGTTTGCCCCAGGGATTCATTACGAAAGAGCTAATTCTGCAAATGAGGTCCAGAATCTGATTGGAAAACTTCATCAGCAGCCAGAAAATTGTTCTGTCATAGCTGAAAATGGAAAAAGATTCTTTGCTGAAAAGCTTTGTCCAAGCTCTGTTAAGGCGGCTTGGGCTGCAATACTAACTGAGTATGCAGCAAGATGTGAATTTTCTGCTGATTCTAATCAGGGGTTTGAGTACAAAACAACTGATTATGAAACCACAGATAGGACTTATTGATGCTTACACGCAATAAATGCGAGTTCATAACTAAATGGATAAGAGATTACGCCGAATCAGCAAGCAAGAATTGCCTTGTGGTAGGAATTTCAGGTGGCGTAGATTCTTCTTTAGTTTCCGTCTTGTGCGCAAAGACCGGAATACGAACCAAAGTAGTTAACTTACCAATACACCAGCGCGATGATTTAAACGAGCTATCAAAGCTTCATGCACGCTGGCTTTGCAGCAAATACTCTAATGTAGAATATGTTGAGATTGATCTATCGACCTGTTATGATGCTCTTTGCGGTGCATTTGAGAGTCAAGACAACTCAGAGCTTTCACTAGCTAACTCAAAGTCACGATTGAGAATGATCGCCCTGTATCAACTGTCATGCAACTCGAATGGAATAGTGGTTGGAACAGGAAACAAAGTTGAAGACTTTGGAGTTGGATTCTTCACAAAGTATGGAGATGGTGGTGTCGACATTTCTCCCATAGCTGATTTGTATAAAACCGAAGTTTGGGAGTGCGCAAGAGAGCTTGGAGTTTCGCAAGAAATACTTGAGGCTCCTCCAACTGACGGACTTTGGTCAGACGGAAGGACAGATGAGCAGCAGATCGGCGCTTCATATGAAGAATTGGAGTGGGTCATGAAAAATTCACATCTTTCTGCTAGCGAAGTTCCAATCTCTAAGAAAACAGCGTATCTTGCTTACAGTAGGTTTCACAAAGCGAATAAGCATAAGATGAATCCAATACCAGTCTGCGTGATTCCAAATGATGTATGACTATCTGATAGTTGGATCAGGTCTTTTTGGCGCAATTTTTGCAAGAGAGGTCACTGACGCGGGGAAAAAGTGTTTGGTGATTGATAAGAGAGATCACGTCGGAGGAAACATCTACTCCGAAAAGATAGAAGGCATTCACGTCAGCAAGTATGGCGGTCATATTTTTCATACTAATGACGATAAGATTTGGGAGTATGTTAATCGATTTGCAAAGTTTAGAGATTACACCCATCGGTTGCGCGTTGACTACAAGGGCAAGATGTACTCCTTCCCAATCAACCTGATGACTCTCAATCAACTCTGGGGTTGTAATTCTCCCGCTGAAGCTTTGGAAAAGCTAGAAAATGTGAAGGTGAAGAAAGAAGACATACAGAACCTTGAAGACTGGTCTCTAGCCCAGGTTGGCCCCGAGATCTATGAAACTTTCATCAAGGGATATACTAAGAAACAGTGGAAAACTGACCCAAAGAATCTTCCTTCATTTATTATCAAGAGAATACCGATTAGAACAACCTATGACGATAGGTACTTTTCTGACAAATACCAGGGATGGCCAGAGAATGGCTACACCGAACTTATTGAGAATCTACTTTCTGGTATAGAGACTAAAATTTCTTGCGACTTCTTTGCAGATAGAGATTTCTACGAAGGCATAGCAAAAAAGATTGTCTACACTGGCAAGATTGACGAATACTTTGGATATTGCTACGGTGAGTTAGCTTATCGATCTCTAAAGTTTGATACTAAAAATCTTGATACTTCTGACTTTCTTGGTTCTCCAACTGTGAATTTCACTGACGAGAATGTTCCGTACACAAGAATAATAGAGCACAAGCACTTCCAGCCTCACAAGCAGACGCAGAACACAGTTGTCACCTATGAATATCCCGATGATTGGAGCCGTGACAAAGTTCCGTACTATCCCATAAACAATGAAGAAAATAATTCTCTCTATGAAAGATATAGAGAATTAGCAGAGAAGAAAACTAATACGATATTTGGCGGTAGACTAGCGGAGTACAAGTACTACGACATGCACCAGATTGTTGGCTCTGCGCTGCAAAAAGCCAAGAGAGAGATAAGCAGTCTGTAAGTCAAGATTTGTTTCTTGATCCAAGAGAGCAACTTTACTGCTCTTTCTTGCGAGATAATTTTCGATTACTGGAGCATATAATGAACGTAGGATTTGTCGGTTTAGGGAAGCTTGGTCTTCCGTGCGCTCTTGCCATAGAAGCACGAGGTCACAAAGTCTGTGGATACGATATTGACCCTCGCGTTAAGGAAATTCTTGATAGCAAGCAGTTGCCTTATAGGGAGATCTGGGCACAGGAACACCTTGACAACAGTAAGATTGACTTTGCCTCTCTTGACGATGTGGTCGAACGTTCAGATGTGATCTTTGTCCCGATCCAGACCCCCCACGATCCACTTTATGAAGGAACTACGAGAATTCCAGATACTCGAGTGGATTTTGACTACACTTGGCTAGTAAGCGGAATGAGAGATCTTTCTGCTGCAATTGACAGAAATGGCACAGACAAAGTTGTAATCATCATTTCCACCGTTCTGCCAGGCACTGTAGACAGCATGATTCGACCGGTCATATCAGACAGGGTCAAGCTCTGCTACAATCCGTTCTTCATTGCCATGGGAACAACTATGCGAGATTTCTTGAATCCAGAGTTTGTTCTCTTTGGCGTTGACGATGAAAATGCTGCCAAGGCTGCTGAGAGCCTCTATAAGACTCTCCACGATAGACCGTTCTTCAAGACCTCGATTAAGAACGCAGAGCTAATCAAAGTTTGCTATAACACCTTCATCGGCATGAAGATTGTCTTCATCAATACAGTGATGGAAATTTGCGAGAAGACTGGCGCAGATGTCGACGCAGTTTCTGATGCATTGGCCCTTGCAAATGAGAGAGTTATATCAGAAAAGTATCTCAGGGGAGGAATGGGAGATGGTGGCGGTTGCCATCCAAGAGACAACATTGCTCTTTCTTGGCTGGCTAGAAAGCTAGATCTTAGTCATGACTTCTTTGAAGACCTCATGGTCGCAAGAGAAGATCAGACTGAGTGGTTTGCAGATCTAATCGAGAATTACGATCTGCCTAAGTTCATCCTTGGAAAAGCTTTCAAGCCTGAAACTAATTTGACTGTTGGAAGCCCTGCTGTGCTCTTGAAGAATATCCTTGAAGAACGTGGAATCGCAGTGACTTGCTATGATCCGCACGTTGATCTTGACAAGCCTAAGTTCACAAAGGCAGTTTATTTCATTGGCACAAGGCACGATATTTTTGCAACTTATAAGTTTCCAGCTGGATCAGTTGTTCTAGATCCACACAGGTACATTCCAGATCAAGATGACGTTACTGTAATAAGAATCGGCCAGTCTAAGAAATAGAGCGCTGCTGTGATAGTTTCTAGATGCCCCGTCAGGATCTCTTTAGCAGGTGGATCTACTGACTTAGACTCTTTCCTTGATTATCATGGGCAGGGAAGTGTTATTAGCTTTTCTGCCAACATCTATAACTACATCACGCTAAGATCTGATCGTCTCGGTATCAATGGTCTAGACAAAAAATTTGTCATAGACTACATGAGAAGAGAAGTAGTAGACGAAATTCATGAAATCAAGAACGACGTTGCTAGAGAAGTTCTTCTTCACTTTGGACACAAACCTACAACAGTTTGGTTTACTAGCGACATCTATTCATCTGGTTCTGGTTTAGCTTCTTCTACTTCTTACTTAATTGCGCTAATCTGCGCGGTCTGCTCAAGTCTTGGAAAGAATCTAGACAAAAGAAAAATTTGTGAATTAGCTCTGGAGCTCGAAAGAAACTTCAACCCTCTTACGGGTAAACAGGACCCGTACGGTTGCGGAATGGGAGGCTTTAATCGATTTAAGTTCTATAAAAATGGAACTACCATCGTTGAAAGTTTGCCACTCGACTTTCTTGAAGAGTACGACATGCATCTGGTTCCAACAGGAGTTTCTAGAAGCTCGACCGAAGTGCTTAAAACAGTAGATCCAGAAAAATGCGTGTCAATTTTCCAAGTTGCGCAAGAGATGCACTCACTAATCATGTCAAATGATAGTGAAGGAATTCTCAAGCTTATATCAGAGGGATGGAAGCTAAAGAAGAGCTCTTCTAGAATCATGATGGAGAATGAGAAAATCTCAAGTTTAGATCAAGCCATCTTAGACTGTAAGTCAGTTCTGGCGCATAGACTTCTCGGCGCAGGGAATGGCGGCTACTTTTTGTGTTTTACGAATAAAGACTTCGACACTAATAAGCTCTCAAGTCAAATCAAGGACAACATCGTCAAGATAGAAGTTTGCAACGATGGTCCAAAATCTATGAGGATCAAATAGCATGAAATTGTCAGAACTTAAGGCAGCGTTAGAAAAAATTGAACCTGAAAGTGTAGAAAAGCTGGTTGATCTCATTGATAAAGCTGACAGCATCATCATTATTGGAAACGGCGGAAGCAACGCTATTGCTAGTCATATATCTCAAGATTACACAAAAAAGCTAGGAAAGAGGTCTTTCTCTTTCTCAGACCCTTCAAGATTGACTTGCTACATAAACGACTATGGAATTGAAAGAGCTTATTCGCAATTCCTTCGAGAGTTTAGTGACAAAGATACTCTAGTAATTTTGATTTCATCTTCAGGAAATTCTCCAAACATCTTAGAGTGCGCTAAGTTTTGCACGCAAAGCAACACTAAGTTTGTAATCTTTACGGGATTCTCTAGAGAAAATCCTCTAAGAACACAGTATAGCTCTCAGTCTCAGCTCGAGTTCTGGGTAGAGTCTTGCGACTATGGCGTCGTTGAGTGTGCGCATCAAGCGATTCTGCATGTGCCGGCATGATTTACTGTTTTGACATAGATGGAACAATCTGCACACTTCAAAAAGACAGCAGATATGATTTGGCAGAGCCATTTCCAGAAGCTCTACAGGAAGTTAAGAGACTTTATGAAGCTGGAAACAAGATTATCTTCATGACTGCAAGGGGATCTGTTTCTGGAAAAGATTGGACTTCCTTGACTAAGAAGCAGCTAGCAGAATGGGGATTCCCATATCACGAATTGATCATGAATAGAAAGCCAAATGCTGACTTTTTCATTGATGACAAAGCCATTAACGCTCTAGGGTGGAGAAGCTCAATTGGACAAAAGTAGACCAATCTTAGTTACTGGTGGTTGCGGATTTATCGGTTCGCACCTTGTTGATAGGCTAGTAGAAGAGGGTAGAACCGTCAGGGTAATTGATAATCTATCTGCAGAGTCTAATGAGAAGTTTTACTTCAACGAAAAAGCTCAATACTACCATTTTGACATATTAGATGCAGAAATTGTCTTGTCTTTGGCAGATGGCTGCGAGACAATTTACCATCTTGCAGCCGAATCAAGAATCGGACCCAGCATTCAAAACCCAGCAAGAGCTTGCGAGATTAATCTTGTTGGAACGTGCAATGTCTTGCAAGCAGCGAGGGAGAAGAGAGTCAACTCAGTTGTCTACTCGTCTACTTCTGCATGCTACGGTCTTGCTGAGAAGTTTCCGCAGAAAGAAACTGATAGCATAAACAATCTAAACCCTTATTCTGTATCGAAGTATGCCGCTGAAGATCTCTGCAGGATGTATCACAAGCTGTGGGGAGTTAATACAGTTAGTCTGAGATACTTCAATGTCTTTGGTGAGAGAATGCCAACAAAGGGACAGTATGCTCCAGTCGTTGGCATTTTCTTGAAACAGCTGAGTGAGAAAAGAAGTCTGACGGTTGTTGGAGACGGCCTCCAAAGCAGAGATTTTGTTCACGTATCTGATGTTGTTAGCGCGAACTTAAATGCTTCGATTTCTTCTGCATGCTATGGAAGAGTCTTCAATGTTGGTTCTGGAGTGAGTTACACTATTCTTGATGTTGCTAAAAGCATAAGCGATGATATCGCGCATCTTCCGCCAAGAATCGGAGAGGCTAAAGATACCTTGGCAGATGTCTCAGCATTAGTGCAGAGTTCTGACTGGAGACCGAAAGTCGACTTGATGAATTGGATAAATTGCAGGCTCTAAAGACATGAAGTGCACTATTGTTACTGCGCTCTATGATATTGATAGAGAAAGATTCGACGGTCGAAAATTCTCTTCTTACTTTGATTGGTTCAAAGACACGCTAAAAATAGAGTCTCCTATGGTCATCTTTTGTAACGAACAGACAAGCAAGTTTGTTCTAGAAAATAGACGGAAGGATCTACAAACTAGAGTCATAGTCGAACCTCTTGAGAAAGTTCCATACTATTACCTAAAAGAAAAAATAGAATGTGCACTTAATTCTGATAAGTTCTTGAATAAGACGAAAGACACTTCTAGAATTGAATGTAGAAATAGCTTGTACAACATAATTCAGTACTCCAAGTTTCGCTGGGTTTCAAGAGCTGCAAGAGAAAATTACTTTGATTCTGAGTACTATTTCTGGATTGATGCTGGAATATCAAAAATTTGTGAGGATCTAAGATTTGATAGACCAATTCCAGGTCCAAATGTAGAGAATCAAATTTCACGATATCCAGATCAGATCTTGTATCAAGTTTTTATGTCGCACTATCCAGACTTAAGCTTAGCAGAAGATCTTCCAGAGGACTATTTGTTTGACAACCGATCTTATGTAAGCGGCGGCATGTTTGGATGCAACCGCAAAGGGATTGAAAATTTACTATTGGAGCTTGAGCCTCTAATAGAGAAAATGCTCGATTCTGACAACTTCAACAACGAGCAGATTGTAATAGGGTATTTGTTGAAAAAGAAGCCAAAATTATTTCTGCCTTTGCATCATAGAGTTGGTCAAAATGTTGTTTATGAAATTGTGAGGCAAGCTTTCCTTTGAGTAAATTGATCACTGGCGGAACCGGGCTTCTTGGAAGTGAAATAGCTGCTATTGACAGTTCCTCGATCAAGATTGGCTCTAAAGAATGCGACCTCACTGAATCTGCTAGTATCATTACGTCTCTTGACCCAGGTCAGGTCAACACTGTCATTCACTGTGCTGCCCGTGTTGGCGGCGTGAAAGCCAACACTGACTATGCTGCTGATTTCTTTGATGATAATGTCAAGATGAACATGAATGTTCTCAAAGCTTGCAAGGAATCGGGTTACAAGCTCGTTTCTGTGCTATCAACTTGCGTCTATCCTGATGCCTCCCATGCAAGATATCCTTTGACTGAAGATCAAATGCACAATGGTCCGCCTCCGGTCTCTAATTTCGGCTACGCTTATGCGAAGAGGATGTTGGAAGTACAGGGCAGAGCATATCGCCAGCAATTCGGATGCAATTTTATCTCAGTCATTCCCAACAACCTCTATGGCCCTAATGACAACTACGATCTCAACAGTGGTCACGTCATACCAGCCCTCATTCGCAAGTTCCACGAAGCAATGCTCCGAGGAAGTGATGAAGTAGTTGTCTGGGGGACTGGACTTCCAATTAGAGAGTTCACATTTGCTAGGGACGCAGCTGAAATCATTCTGTGGCTTGCGGAAAACTATGATGGTGAGGAGCCCGTCAACATTGGAAACCATGATCAGATCTCTATCAAGGACCTTTCGCTTATGATCCGAGAGGAAATTGGATTTGAGGGACATGTGAGATTTGATACGTCAAAGCCCGATGGACAGTACGAGAAGCCTTCGTCTAACGAGAATCTAAGATCTCTTGGCTGGAAGGGAGAGTATACTCCGTTGAGAGACGGTCTTCGACAGACTGTAAATTACTTTCGATCTAGATACCCTTCTGTAAGAGGTTGCTTTGAAAAATTATGAATTAGCTTCTACAACGTGGCAAGATGAAGAGATTGAAGAGGCTATAGCAGTAATCAAGAGCATGAACACCACGATGGGTCCAAGAGTTTTGGAATTTGAAACTAGGTTTGCCAAGCTATTTGGAAGCAAGTACGCCGTGATGTCAAATTCTGGCAGTAGCGCAAATCTTCTTGCAGTCGCTGCGTTGGTTGAGTCTCTAGACATTTCTGGTCCAAAGACAGTCTTGGTTCCAGCAGTTTCTTGGTCTACAACGTACTTTCCCTTTCACCAGTATGGATTCAAGCTTAGGTTTGCTGATATTGACGTTGACACTTTGAACTATGACTTGAACCACGTTGCAGAGATTATTCAAGAAGAGAAGATCGATGTAATCTGCGCAGTCAATCTTTTGGGAAATCCAAACGACTTTGAAGCATTGGCGCAGGTTGCGGGCAAAATACCGATCTTTGAAGATAATTGCGAATCCATGGGAGCAAAGTTCCGTGGAAAACATGCTGGCACATATGGTGTTCTTGGCAGCTTCAGCACGTTTTTCTCGCATCACATGTGTACCATGGAGGGAGGAATCACAGTTACTGATGACGAGAAGCTTTACCAGCTAATGTTGTCCATAAGGGCGCACGGATGGACTAGAAACCTTCCAGACCAGAATCAAGTCTCTGGAATCAAAAGCTCTAACAGGTTTGAAGAATCTTACAAGTTTGTTGTTCCGGGATACAACCTTAGACCTCTTGAGATTGAGGCTGCTGTCGGAAATGTACAGCTTAAAAAGATCGAGTCTTTTGTTTCTGAGAGAAGGAAAAACGCCAACATCTTCAAGCAAAAGATTGTCTCTAAGTATCAAAATGCTGTAAGATTCCAGAAAGAGATTGGAGAAAGTTCCTGGTTTGGATTCTCTTTGATTTTTGATGATTCTTCTACTAGAGAGAAGGCGATCTTAGAGTTTGATTTATCAGGAATTGACTGTAGGCCAATTGTAGCTGGAAATTTTTGCCGTCAACCTGTCATGCAAAAGCTTCATAGTAAGTTTGATAAGCTGGAAAATGCTGACATAGTTCATGAAAGAGGCCTATTTGTTGGGAACCATCATTATAATCTTGAAGAGCAGCTATCTTGCCTTGATGCGGCTCTTGAAAGGATTCTAAGATGAAGCAGAAGACAGCTCTCATTACTGGCGTCACTGGGCAAGATGGTTCATACCTTGCGGAGATCCTCCTCGATATGGGCTACAGGGTTGTCGGTATGAAACGTAGGACGTCGCTCCTTGCTACTGATCGAATAGATCACCTGCTTAAGCACTCTAATTTCCAGCTTGTCTACGGCTCGATGAACGACGCCGGCGCCTTCTATCGGCTCTTTGCAAATCAAAATTTCGATGAGGTCTACAATCTTGCAGCCCAGTCTCACGTAAGAGTCTCGTTTGAGGTTCCCGAAGAGACGGTAGACGCCGTAGCAATGGGACCACTTCGGCTTCTGGAGTGCATCAAGACAATGCAGCCCAATTGCCGATTCTATCAGGCTTCCTCTTCTGAGATGTACGGTGATAATCCTGAACATCCGCAAAATGAAGAGACCAGGCTGATGCCTGCCTCTCCTTACGCGTGCGCTAAGGTCTTTGCACATGGTCTCACTCGCAACTACCGCGAGGGATACGGCATCCACGCTTCTTCTGGAATCCTCTTCAATCACGAGAGCCCTCGTCGTGGTGAGACATTCGTGACCCGTAAGATCACACTCGCTGCCGCGAGAATCAAGCTCGGCCTCCAAGACAAGATTGCTCTCGGTAACCTCGACGCTCTCCGTGACTGGGGCTATGCAAAGGACTATGTCGAGGCAATGTGGCTGATGCTACAGCAGGACAGGCCTGATGACTACGTTGTCGCCACCGGAGAGACTCACACAGTTCGGGAGTTCCTTGATGAAGTATTTGAGATTGCAGGACTTGATGTCGACAAGCATCTCGTGATTGACGACCGACTGAAGCGTCCGCATGAGGTCCCGTGGTTAGAGGGCGACTACTCTAAGGCTGCAAAGAGACTTGGTTGGAAACCAAAGACAACTTTTAAGGATCTTGCGGCGCTCATGTATGAGTCTGACCTTAAGATCGAGTCGGAGAAATTAAGATGAGTATTGCTGTCATCGGCCAAGGATTTGTTGGAGGCAGTCTCACGACCGTCTTCTCAGAAAGAGGAGAGAAAGTCTATGTCTATGACAAAGCAGGGAAGGTTGCTTTAGGTGGCACAGCAAGTTTCACAAGACAGTCCACTATAGATTTGATTGTTCCGAGTTCTATCACAGAGTTTGTGAGAGAGTGCGAAGCAACAACAGGTTTCTCCGGCGTTTATTTTGTCTGTGTTCCTACTCCGATGTACGAAGACGGATCGCCTGATACTCGAATAGTTGAGGACGTTTTAGATCTCATTGCTTCTGCACCATACGGTGCCGACAGTCCTCGAAGGATTGCAGTGATAAAGTCGACAGTTCCTCCTGGCTCGACGGAGAAATGGAACACAAGGTTCAAGGATCTTGATCTTCACGTTATATTCAACCCAGAGTTTCTGACTGAAGCGAATGCGCTTGATGATATGCGAACTCAAGGTAGGATAGTGCTGGGCGGACCCAGACCTTACATCAACACTGTCAGAAACATCTTCATGCGAGCTTTTCCTAAAATTCCAATCATAAAGACGAGCTCTACAACAGCAGAGATGGTCAAATATGCGACCAATTGTCTTCTTGCGGTGAAGGTCGCTTTTGCAAATGAGGTTGCCCAAATCTGTGAAGAGCTTGATAGAGATGGTCTTAATGTTGATTACGACAAGGTTGTTGAGTACATCAAGTCTGATTCGAGGCTTGGGCAAACTCACTGGTCTGTTCCTGGTCCCGTACCAACCCATGATGGAAGATATGTTAGAGGATTTGGTGGACACTGTTTTCCAAAAGATATTAACGCTTTGATAAGCGTAGCAGAGTCTTACAACGTAAGACCAACTGTCATGAAAGCTGCGTGGGAAAAGAATCTTGAAGTTCGCCCACCAGAAGATAGAGATTGGGAGAAGCAAGTAGGTAGAGCTATAAGCAAGAGAGACCAACAATGAAAGCGTTAGTCACGGGCGGCGCCGGTTTTATAGGCTCTCACGTTGTTGACGCACTCATCGAAAGGGGAGATGAGGTCACTTGCATTGATGACCAATCAGCACCGCAAAACAGTATTTTCTATTGGAACAAGCGCGCTGTCAACATCATAGAAGACATTAGAGATGAGAATCTGAGAAAGCACTACGCTGATATTGATGTCGTCTTCCATCTTGCGGCACGCTCCAGAATTCAGCCAACGGTAAACAATCCTTGTGAGTGCTTTTCTGTCAACGTGCTGGGAACTCAGGAAGTCCTTGAAGCGAGTCGGATCTCTGGAGTCAAGAGAGTTGTATACTCAGCTTCTTCATCTTATTATGGTCATGCTTCAAAACCTCCTTTCATTGAAAGCGCTCCAAAGGGATGCGCAACTCCTTACTCGCTGTCAAAATGGCAAGGTGAAGAAATTTGTGACTTATACACAAAGCTCTATAGTTTATCGACAATCTCACTTCGATACTTCAATGTCTATGGACCTCGAGAGCCTCTTAAGGGCGAGTATGCCCCCGTGATGGGTCTGTTCAAGAGGCAGAAGAGCTTAAAGTTGCCAATGACAATAGTTGGAGACGGTGAGCAGCGTAGAGATTTTACGCATATATCTGATGTCGTGAGAGCAAACTTACTTGCAGCAGATTCACACGGCGTTACAGGACCGACGAACATTGGCACAGGAAGAAACTACTCGATCAATCAACTAGCTGACCTAATAGGGGGTCTTACTGTGAATTTGCCTGATAGGGTTGGTGAGACACGAGAGACATTAGCAAATGTTAATAGAGCTGACAGTAAGCTTTCCTGGAAAGCCCAAGTGAGGCTGGAGGATTATCTTGCCAATTTATCGTGAAGGGATAATAGCAGGATCTTTTGACCTTATCCACCCTGGATATGTTAGGATGTTCAGAGAAGCAAAGCACTCTGTTTGCTATCGATTAATCGTGCTTTTGCAAGATGATCCAACGATAGATAGACCAAGCAAGAACAAACCAGTTCAAACGTGGGAAGAAAGAGCGGAAATTTTGAGCTCTCTAAAAGATGTAGATGAAGTCTTGAGATACTCAACTGAGAAAGATTTGTACTCTATCTTAGAATCCAAGCAAGGCCAAGACGTGGTTAGGATTCTTGGATCTGACTACCTTGGTAAGAGATACACCGGAGAAGACCTGAAGATCTCTGTTTATTTCTGCAATAGAGACCATTGCTATTCTCTAAGCTTGTTAAAAGCAAAGATCAAAGAAAGTTTGAACTAGACTCTAAAAAGTTGTATGATTGAGTATGTTCCCAACTCAAAAGCCTCATGTATCTTATTCTGAAGTGAAGTCTTGGAAGGAGTGTCCTTGGCGCCACAAGTTAGCCCAGATCGACAAGATTGATCTGTCAAAGCCATCTCCTAACTTGGATTTTGGGACAATTGTCCACGCTGAGCTGGAAAACTTCCTTACTACAAGGACAATGAATCCTGACAACGTTGAGGCTGAGATTCGACGGGCCTGGGAAGAAAAGAAGTTTGATGAGCTTCCAGATGCTAAGAAGAATGGTCTTGTCGACAGCTGGGTGAAGTGGGCTCGGCAGATCCTTGATGAAGTGCCTGCTTTCCTCGATGCGAATTTCCCCAACTGGGTTGCAATAGAAGCAGAGCATGCCCTCTATGAGGACATCCCAGGGCAAGAGATCAAGTTTAAGGGATTCATTGACGGACTAATCGAGTGCGATGGCAAGCGCGGTCGAGTCTACTGGGTGATCGACTGGAAGACTTCAAGCGCTCGAGGTTGGGACTCAAGGAAGCGTCAAGACTTCAATGTGCTCGCGCAAATTGCTCTCTACAAGTCTTTCTGGCGTGCAAAGAAGGCACTCCCATCCAAAGATGTGAAGTGCGGCTATGTGCTACTCAAGAAAGGAGTCAAGCCAGGAAGGTCCTGTGAGCTCTTTGCAGTTTCAGTTGGTCCAACTGTGGAAGACAGGGCGCGCAAGATGGTCACAAATATGATCGCTTCAGTTAAGCGCGGCCTCTTCATGAAGAATCGCGAGTCTTGCAAATATTGCGACTACTATCAGACTAAGTATTGCACCTGACCGCCTTTATTCCACCCTGAGCCTTTGTTAGTTTTGCAAAGGTTCTAGAGGAATATGAGCAAAAAGAAGATCCTACTTTTGTCTGACCACGCTCTAAGCACATCTGGTGTTGGCACCCAGAGCAGGCACCTAATGAATGGCTTGATTGCTAAGGGTGAGTGGACGGTGCGGCAGTTTGGTGCTGCTATCAAGCATGATAGGTATGAGACCATACAGGTCAATCCAGACTTCATTATCAAGCCAATTGACGGTTTTGGATCTAGGGATCTCATAAGAACGACGTTAGCCACTGAGAAGCCTGACGTAATTTTCCTGTTCACTGATCCCAGATTCTTCTATTGGCTGTTTGAGATGGAAGATGAGATTCACCAGGTTTGCCCTATTGTCTGGTGGCACGTATGGGATAATCACCCGTACCCAGAGTTCAATGCGCCGTTCTATGAGGCTACTGATCTCATAAACTGCCACTCCCACATGACTTACGAACTCATCAAGGACAAGTTTCCAAAAAAGACTAACTTCATACCGCACGCTCTACCTGAATCAGTCTATTTTCAGATGCCTGAGGATCAAGTTAAGATGCACAAGAGAAACATCTTGGGCTCTGGAAATGAAGATCACTTTGTTGCATTTTGGATGAATAGAAACGCTAGACGCAAGCGTCCTTCTGATGTTCTATGGGCTTGGAAGAAGATGATTGATATTCTAAAATCCAAGGGTGATTTGAATCCAAAAGCAAAGCTGGTGATGCACACCGACCCCAAAGACTTGGAAGGTCCAAACCTATTTGCTGTAGTTGATAGCCTGGGCATAAAAGACTCTGTAGTGTTTTCGCCTGATAGAGTTGGTTTTGAGCAGATTAACATCTTGCACAATATTTCTGACTGTTGCATCAATATCTCTTATGCAGAAGGCTTTGGGCTAGCCACGCTTGAAGCGATGCAGTGCGGCCGTCCAATAATTGCCGCCAAGACAGGTGGGCTCACACGTCAAGTTGTAGATCACAGAGACGAGTCACAGAACGGAATTGCGCTTGAAGTTCGCCAGAAGACTCTCGTGGGATCGCAGCACGTTCCGTACATCTACGAGGACTTTTGTGATATCGATGAGACTGCACAGGCTCTGGTAGAGATGTATGAGATGGGTTTTGAAAAGCGCAGAGAGCTTGGTGCAAAAGCAAAGAGCTACGTTGCTTCTGAGTTCTCCTATCAGGGAACGGTAGACAGGTGGCACGAGACGCTAAAGAAAACTGTGGAAGACTGGAAGTCAGGAAAATCCAAGAGATGGACTCTTAAGGAGGTCAAGTGAAGGTACTTTGCAGAGCGCCACTGTTGTCTCTGTCTGGATATGGGAACCATGCCAGGCAGGTTTTTAAGTGGCTCATTGGAAATAGCAATCTTGATGTCCACTGTCAGATCCTAAACTGGGGAATGACTCCATGGATGATAAATCCAGAGATGGAAGACGGTCTAGTTGGCGAGATAATGAAGAGGTCTTCTCCTCACACAGGGAAGTACGATGTATCTGTCCAGCTACAGTTGCCAAACGAGTGGGATCCAGCGCTAGCTAACGTCAATATTGGAATGTCGGCTTTTGTCGAAACAGATAAGTGCAACCCTCAGTGGCTAACTGCTTGCGATTCAATGAATCATGTAGTTGTCCCTTCTACTTTTGTCAAGAAAACAATTGAGAACACAGGGACAGTTAAGACGCCAATCTCTGTAGTCTCCGAGTGCTTTCCAGACCAAGTGCTAAGAGATGTTCAACCTCTTGACCTGGACCTGCAGACAGACTTTAACTTTCTCCTTTTCGGTCAAATGACGGGAAACAACCCTGAGAATGACAGGAAAAATACTTTCTATACGTTAAAGTGGTTGTGCGAGCTCTTTAGCAAAGATCCCAGGGTTGGAATTATCGTAAAGACAAATCATGGAAGCAACTGCACTCTGGATAAGAAGCACACTGAAAATGTCTTTAGGCAGCTTCTCAACGAGGTTCGCCCTGGCCCTTTCCCCAGAGTTTATCTTCTTCATGGAGAGATGGACTCAACAGACGTGATCTCTCTATACAGAAATGAGAAGATCAAAGCTCTTGTTGCAGCCACGAGAGGAGAGGGATTTGGTCTTCCTATTCTTGAAGCCGCCGCCTGTGATCTTCCAGTAATTGCTACTAACTGGTCTGGCCATTTAGACTTCTTGAACCTTGGAAAGTTTGTCAAGCTTGATCACCAGCTTAAAGAAGTTCATCTAACTAAACACGACGGTCTGATCTTCTTGCCGGGAATGAAGTGGGCAGATGTTTCGGAGCAGGAGTTCAAGAAGAAGGTCTTAAAGTTTAGGGAGTCAAGCCAAGTTCCAAAAGATTGGGCTGTCGATCTCGGAACCAAGGTCAGAGAAAATTTCTCACACTCCGCAGTGTGCAAGTCCTATGACAGAGAGATAGGACAGTACTTTAGATGATTACAGCAATAGTCATCTTGAGCATATTTAGCGCTATTCTACTGGCGCTGCTACTTGTGTCTCTGTACTTCAACTACAAGCACGGCATTATGCTTCTTCAAATTGTAGACGGGATAGAGGAGTCTCTGGACATTTTAGATGAGAGGTACGCTTCCATATCTGAGATACTGAAGATTCCACTGTTCTTTGACAGCCCGCAAGTTCGCGCAGTCCTTGATGATATGAAAATTTGCAGAGACGCTATCCTGAGAGTTGCTAATCTCATAGGGAAAGTGGAGGAACAACCTCGGGAGGCTCTTGATGCTCAAAAAGAGAACTAGGAGATCTGGCAAAAATGCCAAATCAGACGGCCCAAATTTTTACTTTGACAGCAAGACGCAAGAAGGGATTGTAAAGTTCCAGGGCGCTGTCGAACACCGCGAGAAGGCGGTTGTCTATGAAAAAGAGATCATGCCAGCGTTCAATACGCTTGTTGAGAACTTGATTCTCATCTATGGCTTTGCGAGAGACGAAAATTTCTCAGTGCTAAAGAATGACTGTGTCTCATTTTTATATGAGACACTCCATAAGTTTGATGGTTCGAGAGGAACCAAAGCTTTCTCCTACTTCAATGTTGTCGCCAAGAACTGGCTAATCTTGAACTCGAGGAGAAAGAAGAAGAACAGGGACAATCACGTCAGCATCAACGATGTCGAGCGGCTCTCCAAGAGAGATGAATATCTCATTGCAAGCAGCCAAGTTTCTCCATCTCCTGACGATGTCATGATTGATTTGGAACGCAGAGACGAGATCATGTTGATGCTTCACAGGATAAAGCAAAGAGTAGAAAGCACAAACGACGTTTCTTGCATCAATGCTGTCATAACCGTTCATGAGAACCTGGACAATCTCGACTTTCTCAACAAGAGAGCTATTTATGTCTACGTGAGAGACATATCGGGTCTGAGCTCGAAACAGCTCTCATCTTCGATGTCTGTCATTCGTAAGCTTTACAGGGAAGTCTTAAAAGAGGAAATGTCCGGCGAGGGCAGGAGGAAAGATGAATCACATTGATGTTGCAGACCTACAAGACGTCAAGCAACAGAAGATTAAGCAATTTTCTGAGCTACTTGATGCAATCACGACAGCCGAGGATAAGAAGAAAGCTCTCTGGAAAGAGATTTACGAGAATGCAATATCTGATAGGCAGAACGCTTTCCTTCTGTTTCATGAAGCCTATGGAAGCATGCAGAATTCGATCGCAGAGCACATCGCCGTCGGTCCGATGCTGAACAAGTACATCGAAAGAATGGCAAAGAGTAACGAGCAGCTCATAAAGCTGGCTGAGCTTGTTGCCGACGCAGAAGTCCAGAATAGCAAGATTGATCCCGAAGATGTCTTCAGCAAGATAAGTGACTAATGTCTGACTCAAGAAATAAATCATCGCCAGGAGCTGCGCCATCAGCAACAGGCGGTGGTGGAACTGGCGGCGGCAAAGTACTGTACAGGGCCATTGTTTCTGAGTTCATTGGAGATCCAACTGCCTTCAGCTCTGAAAAATTTGCCGCCCTGCAGGAGTCAGTGTCAAATCAGCAGTACGTCCTCACTTGCCCTCGCAATTCTTGCATAGTTCGAGTTGTCTCAGATGGAATTGACAAACAGGGAAAGCCATTTATAGCATATCCCTTGTTTCCACCTCACATCAGCATGCCAATTAAGCCTGGTGAGCAGGTCTGGTTGATCTCAGAATCTGCTGATGGACTTGGGCCAATTCCATATTGGGTCGCAAGAATTCCTGAAAATGTGGCAATAGATGACGTCAACTACACGCATGGTGACAGAAAGCTGGCACTAGCCACATCTCTATCTACGGCTGAGAAGTCTGACAAGTCCTCTTCCACAGGAGGAAACAAGCTTCCTGGGTTTGAGAATGGCGACGGAACTCAAGCCAGGTCAACTCTTCGGATAGATGACGCCAAGAAGAATCCGTATGACGACCTGATCGCAAACTCCCAGTCGTACAAAGACTTGTCTCTGGAGCCAGTGCCCAGATTTACGAAGAGGCCCGGTGACCTGGTCTTACAGGGATCAAACAACACTCTCATATCTCTCGGGGAAGAGAGGGGCTGGGGCGCTGACTCTGAGCCTGATAAGGCAACAACAAGCAATGCGATAAAAACTGATGATCAGAGAAAGTCCTTGCAGTCTGGCGCTATAGACATCGTCGTTGGAAGGGGAAGATTTGTCCCTGAGACTCCAACTACAGAAAGTGCTGCTGGCGAAGATCCAAATTTAACCGCGCCAAGGATCATCACAAACACCCGCAAATACAACGAGACTGACAAGAATCCAGGAATCAATAAGATAAAACCTGGCCTTGCCGCTGAGGGAGATCCTGACCTCGTAAATGACTCCTCTAGATTGTATCTCACGATGAAGTCTGCAGGCGACCTCCAGTTTGGAATAGACGCAGAGAATGAGAGGATGGCAAAGCCTTTTGAAGCTGCCATCGATGACATATCTGATGCGCCATTTGCAGTCGTAAAGTCAGATCAGGTTCGTATCATTGCTAGGAAAAATGAAGAGAAGTCTATCAACGGCAGCGTGAGAATTGTCAAGGAGGGGACTCCAAGTGAGGATCTCGCAGTGATTGCGCTGCTTCCAGATGGCACAATACAGGTCAGCGGCAGCAAAATTTTCTTGGGCAGATCAAAGGACGACGGCGGCGCTGGCGGAGGTCCTGGTCCTGGTGAGGGACAGCCCTATGTGAAATATCAGCAGCTCGAAGACCTGCTGAAGGCAATAATCGGTGATATCAAGACGTTCTGTGATACCCTGTCTACACATATTACGCCTGGATATGGAGCACCATCGCCCCAGATTCTCTCAGCACAAGCGGCTCTCAAGGCGGCGATGTCGACTAGAGAATCTGAGATTGCCAATATCAAGTCAGAAAGAATCTTTGGAGAGTAAATGCCAGTAACACCTACCGCATTCCCACAACCGCTCTTGGCGAATGCAATCTATACAGCCCTTGAGAACGCAAAGCAGAATGGAGCGGACGGGATGGATCCAACTCAGATGAACTTGGCGTTGGCAAATGAGATTGCCACGGCGATAAACTCGTTTGTGGTCGGTTCAATAGTGACGGTAACAGTTGCACCGGGAATTCCAGTTACCACAGCTGGATCTCCATCTGCGCAGGTAGGGGCAACAAATGGTCCTGGCACAGGAGTTTCTTAGACTCCACTCGAAAATGCGATTCTACAATACTTAGAAGGTAAGAACCATGCCACAGCAGAATCGCATAGTATATGACTTCAAATCAGTCGGTGAGAACGTCTCCAAATACAGAGAGAACAATCGTCTTGACGATGTTGTCGTCACTCCAATTGGAATCAAGACTCCTGTGCAGCTCGGTGGAGAGAGCGATGGCTTTCTTGCCATGCATTATAACTTGCCAGATACAATCAAGGACAATCTCCGAAATTTGATACTCACAAATAACGGAGAGAGACTTGGAAACTATAGCTTTGGCGCTAATCTAAAACAACTTCTCACAGAGCTTGGGTCTGAAGACGGTGACATAGAAGCGATATCAAGAATCAAATCTGCGATCGCCAAGTTTATGCCATTTGTCGAGCCTCAGACGTTCGAGACTAAGCCAGTTCCAGAGCTTACAACACAAGACTTATCGGCTGTTTCGATAAGGATTGTCTATTCGGTCCCTGCGCTTCGCTTAAGCAATCAGGGACTTGAGATTATCATGTACATGGCGGCATAAATGGCATCTCTTAAGACAACATCGCTAAACACGAGATTTAGCCAGAAGACCTATCTTGCAAAGGACTTTGCGGGATTTAGGTCAGACTTGCTGACGTACGCAAGAAACTATTTTGGCGAGCAGATACAAGACTTCAATGAAGCATCTCTCGGAGGAATGTTTCTTGAACTTGCCGCATATGTTGGAGACTCAATGTCTTTCTACCTGGATCACCAGTTCAATGAACTTGATCCAGGAACAGCAGTTGAGTCTTTGAACATTCAAGCGCATGCAAGAAACGCAGGCGTAAAGGCAATAGGGGCTGCGCCTGCAGTGGCAAATGTGGCATTCTACATAGAAGTCCCAGCAAGCCTGAGCGACAGTGGAGAATATCTGCCTCTCAACTCCGCCCTTCCAGTTATAGGTGCCGGGACAGTCCTTTCGAGCAACTCTGGCATAAGGTTCAGGCTTGACTCTGAGCTTGACTTTGGAGAGACTGACAAATACGGTACTCTCTACGCAGCCTACGTTGTCGGGGAGCTAGCAGATGATGGCAATCCCGCGACTTTCATTCTCAACAGGACCATAGAGTGCGTCTCTGGAGAGACGAGAGTAGAGTACTTCACCATACCAGACAACTTTATCCCCTTCAGAAAAATCACTCTAGCAAACCCTGATGTCACACAGATCATAGAGGTCACCGACTCAGACAGCGATCAGTACTACGAGGTCGAATCGCTGACACAAGACGTTGTCTACAAGAGAATCAAGAACTATGGCTATGATGAAGACCTCGTGTCAGAGTCAATACAGGTGACACCGGCGCCAAAGAGATTCACCGCAAGAATGGACATTAGCAGCCGGTTGACCACGATCGAGTTTGGATCTGGAGACGCAACCTCTCTTGACGACGATATACTCCCTGATCCGTCTGAGCTGGCCCTGCCTCTATACGGAAAGCGCACTTTGAGCAGGTTCTCTATCGATCCATCATCGCTTTTGCAGACAAAGACTCTTGGCACTGCACCAAGAAACACCACGCTCACGGTCACATATAGGTACGGTGGCGGTCTAAACCACAACGTCGCGTCCAATTCGATCAGGACTGTTCAGAGTCTGGTCATAGATTTTCCGAGGAGCCCAACCCTTGCAGTATCTAACGCGGTGATTACAAGTCTAGACGCCAGGAACAACGAAGAGGCAAGAGGAGGCGCTAGCGCAATGTCGCTGGAAGATCTCAGGTCCCAGATATTTGCGGCAAGGAATCAGCAGTCAAGAATCGTAACGCAGGAAGACTTGATATCGAGAATCTACACTTTACCATCGAACTTTGGCAGAGTGTTCAGAGCCAGCGTCGCAAAGAGTACTGACAATCCACTCGCATCAAGGCTGTATCTGGTTGCCAAGAACTCTGCTGGAGAGCTCACACACACCTCTGACACGCTAAAGAAGAATCTGTCGACTTACCTGAACGAGTTCAGGCTGGTATCAGATGCCGTTGACATCTTGGATGCGACGGTCATAACCTACAAGGTGAACTTCTCTATCATCTGTACGCCAAACTCCAATAAAAATGTCGTCGTATCAAATGTCATAGTCGCGCTCAGAGACAGGTTGGATAGAAAATACTATCAGATAGACCAGCCAGTCATAGAGGCAGAGCTCATAAACACAATCATCAATGTCTCTGGCGTGCTCTCGTTGGTCGATCTCACGCTTACAAATCTTACTGGCAACATTCTTGACAGGACCTACAGCGACTTTGCGGTGGACATGCAGAAGTCGAAAATAAACGGTCTCTATCTTGGACCTCAGGGATCGATATTCGAGCTGAAGTATCCAGACTTTGACATAATTGGAGCGGCCCAGTAATGCAACTGCTGCTAACAGCTAGCGCTGACACCTACATCACCAACAAGATAATCAACAACAGCTTTAGAGCAACGGATGCAAATGTTGGAAAGGCTGGTACACTCGATCTGTTCAAGCTCTACAATGAGTCTGATCTCGCAAGTGAAGAGAATTCAATCGAGCTATCGAGATTGCTCGTAAAATTTGACCTAACAAGCATTCGAGCGCTGACAGCATCTTCCATAGACGTTAATAGTCCAAACTTCACGGCCAAGCTGAAGCTCTTCGATGTAATTGCTGGTCAAGCTACACCGTCTAATTTTACTGTCGTAGTGTTTCCGCTATCAAACTCATTTGATGAGGGAATAGGGAGAGACATAACATCGTTTAGCGATTTGGACGCATGTAACTTTGTGACCCGCTCATATGTTGATGGCGTCAGCGTGCTGTGGCACCTTACTGGAGCAAACGCTACAGGATTACTTGGTTCCAGCAACATCGATGTCATAACCTCAGGAAATCTGGGAGCTGGCGTAATCAACCTTGGTTCTTATCAGACTTTCGTAAATGGTAACGAGAATCTCGAAGTCGATGTCAAAACCGTGCTATCGGCGACTCTTGCGGGACTAATACCAGATTGCGGGTTCAGAATATCGTTCTCGGGCTCGCAAGAAACCGACAATAAGACGAGGTTCGTCAAGAGATTTGCTTCAAGAAACGCCTCTAACAAGTTCAAGACTCCAGTTCTTTCAGTTGGCTGGGATGATACTGTCCAAGACCACAGAGAGGACATAGTCTTTAACCAGACAGGATCTGTATTCTTTAGAAATTACGTGAGAGGCTCCCCACAAAATCTCACATTTGGATCTGGGAACTCTGCCGTGACTGGTAACAATTGTTTGTTGCTGAAGCTTGTAAAAGATAAGCTTACTCTTTACTACACAGGATCACAGCACACCAGGGGAACAAATAGAACTCCTGTGACGGGATTCTACTCTGCCTCTTTTGCGGTGGACCAGTTCAGCACTAAGAAAGTCACCGGCTCAAAGACCATGATCGATGTCATGAGCTCTTCAAACAGCAATTTCATCGAGTTTGAAGCATACTGGATGTCGCTTGACGAGACACACACGTTCTTCCAAGAGAAGCTTAAGGTCAACAAACCGTTGACAGTTTCGAGGTTCGGAGATCCTGCTGAGCTTCAGTTCAAGATAACAAACATCAGGCAGTCTTACGCCAAAGACGACGATGTGATGCTCCAGGTGTTCATCTTTGACAAGATTAGAGATGACGCCGTCTTCAGGACTCCCTATGTTAGGAAGGGACTCGTTCTCTCAAATGTGTACTATCAGATCAAGTTAGCTGACTCGAATACCGTGGTGATACCGTTCGACAACGTCAATAACACCACCAAGCTCTCTAGCGACGGAAATGGAATGTACTTCAACTTGCTAATGAAATCCCTGCAGGAAGGATACACTTATGAAATTGATTTTCTGTGCGAGGACTTTGGAATTAGCCAGGTGTACAGAAGCGCTTCTGGAAGGTTTAGGGTTGGTAACTAATGTCAACAGACCAATATAGCGCGCAGAAGATATTCACACCTTCTTTCATCAAGAAGATGAGCGCGGGAAATACAGGCGTCGAGCAGGTGACGCTGTCGGGTGTACCAGAGATAGCTAAAGATGGAAGCAAGAGTGTAGATTTTACTGACTTTGCAGACGGCTTTAGATCGACACAGCAGCTTCCAATAGAATGGTCGAACTTTGCCAATCACACGTTCTTCGACTCTGCAGAGAGCAAGACAAATGTAGCATTCGACTCAATTATAAACTACTTTCCTTTCGACTCAAATCGCTCAGAAACAAACAAGTTCCTGGACGGACTCACCGGATTTGAAAAGTGGATCTATGATTCTTGGCCTAAGAATATCGGATACCTCAACTTTTCTGGCACGTTGGTAAATGAGAATCCCTCAAGCGGATACCAGTCTGGGCTTGGTACTTACATAACTGTGCAAGACCGAGCGGGCATACTGTATCCGTCTCTATCAAAGAATAAGTCAGGGCAGAGAATAATAGACCCGCTCGAGAAGTCTTTCTCCATAGAAATGTACCTTGCTCCTGCTAGCGTACCAAACGACAACCAGGTTGTTCTCCAGAAGCTCAGTAGCAACAACCACGGATTCACTCTTGCGCTCTCGAGCTCTGGAGGTTCTGACACTACAGCACTGTTGTTTGTCGTAAGCAGTGGCTCTATGGCAATGTCTGCCAGCTGCTCACTACCGAAGGCGAGATTCAGCCACGTCGCGGCCACGCTTGAGAGGAGGTACGCCTCAACTCCTGTCTTGAAGATTTACACTAACGGAGAGCTTCAGTCATACTCAAGGTCAAATGTGGAATTTGGAAAATTTGACTTTCCAAATCAGCCGATGATTATCGGTTCTGGAAGCGCTCACTCTCTTGGAAGCCTCTCTACTGTTCCATTTGTTCCAAAGCAGACGCTGAGCGGATCAGTAGACGAGCTCAAGTTCTACCACGGAACTAGACTTCAGAATGATATAGTTGTCGGCGCCTCTGGCAGCGCTGAGCAGGTAACTGACCTAAGACTGTACTACAAATTTAATGAAGGGCCAGGAACTTATGAAAATAACTCTGTTGTTTTAGACTTCTCTGGCAACTCCCTTCACACCAACGTCACTAACTACTCTACATCTCTGAGGTTGACCTCTTCTTTGGTGGCTCCAGTTGCGACTGAGGACCCATTTTACTGTCCTGTGCTCTTTCCAAGTTACCCAGGTCTTGTCACGCTAAACACCACGCTGCTCACGTCAGCTTCAGCTTATGACAGCAATAATCCTAACCTGATCACCAAGCTCATACCTAACCACTACCTTGAAGACAATGCTGCAGCGCAGGGCTTACCGAACGATGGAACTGTTCTTGAGGGCAATTACGGATACAACATAGATTTCCCTGGCGGTGGAAAGCTCTCCTCACCCCAGATTATTGCAACAATTCTCTATATGTGGGCAAAGTTCTTTGACGAAATCAAGCTCTTCATAGACCAGTTTGGAAAGCTGGTGCACGTCAACTACGATTCCACCGATAATCTTGCAGACTTGATGCTTCCTTACGCTGCAAAATATTATGGATTTGAGCTTCCGAACTCCTTCTCATCTGCTACGGTATCACAGTTTCTCGAAGGAAGAGATCTCACGACCAATGCCTCCTCGTCGACCCTGACGTTGACTCAGATTCAATCAACGATCTGGAGGCGTATTCTCACAAACATGAGTGAGATAATCAAGTCGAAGGGAACGGTGCACTCTGTCAAGGCAATCATGAGGGCGGCTGGAATAAATCCAGACAACAGCTTCAGGTTTAGGGAATTTGGTGGCACAAGGCTTCTGACCACTGACTCTCAGAGGCTCAGGGTCTCTGAGGTCTCCTCTTTGCTAGCCCTGACCTCGAGCAATTCTCTGGTCACCTCTCCGTTCTTGTCGGGCTCTAGGACTGAGCCTGGGTATCCGATCGCCACTGGGTTCTCTTCTGATGGACTGTTCACAACGGCAAGCTGGACTTATGAGGCGCACTACCAATTCAGCGGCCTCTCAACCGTCACCCCAGCGACCATGAGCCTCGCCAGGATGTACGTGACGGGAGCCGTCTCTCCTGCTAGCAGCAAGGCACTAGTAGCGAATCTTGTAGCTTTCGGTACTGGATCAACCAGAAGCGACCTGCCTTCTGTCTCGCTCTACCTTGCACCCACCAACTCAACAAATTTTGCAGAGATCAAGATATACGATGTCAACCTCTTCGATCAGAGCAAGTGGTATGTCTCGTTCGGAAGGAACATTGGAGATTCCACCGAGACTTTTCCGACTTCTTCATACTTCCTGCGAGTGGCGAAGCAGGAGTTTGGTGAGCTCGTGACGTTCAAAGAGGAGAACCAACTCTTCTTTGACAACCCAACGTCAAATGTTTGGTCTAATCTCTCGACTTCCCTTAACTCCAGCGGTTCCTTCTTTGAGGTTGGAAGTTCCACAGTCGTGGCAGCGGGATCTGGTGGCTTTCTCAACGATAATACGGTGGCGACTTCCAGCCTCACCAGGTATAGCACCCTCACAGGAAAAGTTGGCCACGTCAGGTTCTGGACAAAGGACTTGACTACGGATGAGAGCAAAGAGCACGCCAGGAACTTCAAGTCTCTCGGCGTGGAAGATCCGCTAATCAACTACAACTTCAGGTCATATGACTCTGGATCTTTCGAGAGGCTCAGGATAGACGCCAGCACTGACCAGATGACGACAACGTCAGACACGTCAGGCAATCTGCAGATCTTTGACTTCTCCCAGAACTCACTTCACCTGTCGGCATCTGGGCTTGGATCGAGCAGGAATGTAATAGTTCCAGCCCAGTTCAACTTCTCGATACTCAATCCGCAGTTTGATGAGAGGACAGCCGAAAATAAGATCAGGGTCAGGGGATTTGACGAGCAGCTGACTATCGAAGAGTTCAATGCTCTCAAGGCCCCAGTCCGATCGATTCCAATAAACGAGCCCGTGACAGATGACAATAGGTTCTCCATCGAGATCTCATCAGTTAGAGCCTTGAACGAGGACATAATCAACATTCTTGCCGGTCTAGACTACTTTGACAACGCTATCGGTGCACCAGAGCTGCAGTTCTCAATGGGATATCCAGACCTACAGAGCCTCAGAGAAGTATACTTCAACAGGCTGACAGGCAAGGTGAATTACAAGAACCTACTTGAGTTCTACAAGTGGTTTGATGACTCTCTTGCTGGCATGGTGGAGGCAGTTCTTCCGAGAAACACGAGGTTCCTCGGCATCAACTACGTTGTTGAATCTCACATGCTCGAGAGAACTAAGCTGCGTTATGCCCAAGAAGATATTTACTTAGGTGAGAGCAATCGTCGTGGAATTGGCTCCAACATCTTCCTACAGCAGATCGTAGGAAATCTCAAGAGGTACTAATGGGAACGACGGTAACTCCATCATTCACTGGATCTATTGCAACCACTCTCCAGGGAACTGATGTCAGAAGCTATCAGTTGTTTGGTTCTTCGCTCTTACCTCTCTTGGGCAGGTCTGACAGGGACGTGCTGTACCTGTCAAGCTCGAGCGGAGTGGAGAGGTATGACAGTTCAAGCAGGTTCTTCGATGATTCTAGGAGATTTCCAGTCGAGAAGATCGGCTCGATATCAGACGACCCCTTCAAGATTATAGCTGTCCCAAACTTTGAGCTCGATGAAGCAACGCTTGGAATAACGAGAAATTTCAAGGAATCCCAACCCTACCTCGACATGGGTGTTCTCTCTGCAAGCCACATCATCACTGAGGGCGAGTGCTACGAGTATCCAGTCGTCCTGGACCACCCGAACGCTCTTGACCCATTTGACATGAATGGCATCATAGAGCCCCTCACTATCAGGGACCTTGCAACTAGAAGCTCGCTGTTCCTTGGTAATAGCCTGAGCCCTGAGCCGCACACGGTAAAAGCAAGCGTCTCATCACAGTTCGTAGAGGCTTCGCACGGGAAGCACTACCAGGTGACCAACTACTACGAGCCCTTGGAAGAGAACAAGCTCGAGGCATTCAAGGAAGTAAACGGTTTCGACGACGAAGTGTTACTATACGCGAGTCCAGTGTATACTACTGATGATAGCTCTGCAATTGATCCCTACAGGGACACAAGTGACAGCGTTGAATCTCTAAGAGGAATTTCGGACCCCAACATGATATCAAGCCTGTTCACAATCTTCACGTCCGGCAGCGACACTCTCATGCCGACATTCACTTCCAGAACTTCAGGCTGTGGTTTCACTTATGGAAACAGCAAGTTTGGCACTGACTCGATCTCGTTTGGAGACCTGCTAAGATGAAAATTGATTACCGAAAGAGCCAGACTCCAGACCTGACAAAGCCGTTCAGGGACTACAAGAGTCACAGCACACTGGTTGGCTGGTACAAGTTCAATTCAAAGACCTCTCAACCAGCATTCTCCAATCTTTCCAATAGCGATATGAGCGCCGCACAAGTTGAACAACAGCGCGCAGCATCAACCAGCATTCAAATTCATGGTAGTCCATATGTTGGCGAGACAGACGACCGTAGCATTTCTTTTCGTGAAAACTACTTCAAAGATCTTGAGGTTTCAGACAGTACTTCTCAATTTGGAAACAATCCTCCATTTACAATTGCAGGTTGGTTTAAGATACCAAATCTAGCATATGGTACATCAGATGGCGTGAATGAACTTCTAAGAAAGCAAGAAGTGGGTGTAACCTCTACGCACTTCTCATGGTCTGTAGATTATCTTGCATCCAGTAGACAGATACAATTTACCGTCTCGGGCTCGCATCCAACAGATTCCACGGCCGCTATAACAATAAGCACGAATCCACTGACAACATTTCCTAGTGGATCTATAGGGTCAGACGAGTGGTTTCACTTTGCGGCAACTGTTTCTAATATAGCGGGCAATGCTGGCAGTATCCCAATAAACGGCAATGTCAAGGTTTATCTCAACGGTAAAATTGCTAGCTTGGCAGGCTCTGCTCAGTCTGGAACGGCGGCTGGTGGAACTGGTACTAACGCTCTCATCATTCCAGATTTTACTCCAAATAACATAAATGGAAGCGTTTTTGTCGCAAAAGAGAGCGATAGTTCTTCTGCCGCAAGCACTGCTTTTTACTCAAACGTTGACGTGCACGAGCTGGCATTTTGGAGATCAGCACTAAGCTCTGATGAGATATACTCGCTCTGGTCTTCAGCGAGGTGGTGGCAAGGTAGTGGAATAGTCTCCGACTCTCCTAGAAATGTGATCAGAGCAAGAGACAATCAGACGACTCTACCGACGATAGATTGGCCGTCTATAGACCGGAGAATCATCTCTAGTAGCATCCCATATGATGATCAAGCCACCACTCGAGTGTTCCAGACATCAAGTAGGCCACTAACATTTGACTACCCGTCGATGATACCAACAGTGGACGCTGATCTGCGCGCAAAGACGGTCCTGACTCCCAATACGCATCCTCAAATGACTGTGAACTCTGGCGACGGTGCCGGTGTCTACTCTGAGTTCCAGCCAGATATCAAAGATGATGACCCCTACAATATCAACACGTACTTCAACATCTTCTTTTCACCGTTCAATGAAACACGGGTCCAAACAAATAGCGACGATTTAGTTCTTGAACTTACTTTGCCTATTTCTTCAGAAAAGAAGCTCACAAGATCTATAACTGGAAGTTTTCCAGGGTATCTCGGCGAAACTTCAACTGGTGTGTTCTACTACAATCTCAACACAAAAAGATTCGACATTATTGGCAACAGGGACCCTCTTCGATCAAATGTGCTCATTTACACTGCATCAAGTACAGAAGATGCAGACTTTAATCCAAATGGTCTCTTTGCAGTCGCAAGAAAGAGATTGGGCATGTTTCTCTCGCAGGATTCTGACTTTCTATCATTTGCGCAATTTGGAACTCTTAGCGGCTCAGATTCTTGGGTCACATCTTCTTACATGAATATTGGCCAGCCGACGACAAGGTACGGCGGTCCAGCCAACATAAGGCTGTACGCGACTTCCAGCTACATCTTAGACATGTCTGAGTTCATTAACAGAGCGTTCCTCATAGAGGACATAAAGCTTGAGATATCGGGGTCGATGGTCAAAAATTTTGATGGTGAGGTGTCTCAAGCATTTCCATCTGATGCTTATACCTTCTTTTTGCTTAGGCAAACTAGAGAAAGAGCAGACACTCCAGTTAGAAACTTGGTTTCTAGCTCCTATAGAGAAATCATAGGCTTTAAAAGTGTTCTATCGTGGAACTCCAGAGCTGAGTGGTCAGGATCACTTGGTGACACTTATGGTCCATTTTCTTACTCGATCCCGAAAACTTATGTCACATCAAGCCAAGAATGGTTTGGTAACTACTCGGACTTTGCAGTAGCGCATGAGTATGGAGTAGTGGATCCCAAGCAGTCAGTTTCTGTTAGGAGAGATTTTAACACTTCTATTGATCTCTCGCCAAGGGTTGCTCCTGCAGGTCTGTTAAGACCTATCGCTTGTTTTAATACTCCTCCAGCCGTCTGGGGAGGCAGCACTGCAAATTTAGGGCAGACTCTTGATATTGATATTTCCGGTGTACCTGGCTACTCAGCTATCGGAACTCCAACTGGAAGTATTGATTCGCTTGATTTGAGTTACGATTCTAATTACTCGTTTTTTAATGACACTGTCCCCAGCAACAGAACTGGCTTCCCTTACGCTCCAACTAAAGGAAATTTTGTTGCTCTTTACACACCAAATGGGTTTGTGCATGAAAATGATCCTCCAACAAGAAGGTTTGATCCGACTGCATTCGTCAATCTAGACACCAAATACCTCCTGTTCCCAGGAGACAATCTTGTGCTTGGTATTGAAGCTCTGCCATCTGCTCCTGAAGCAGCGCTATTCTTTGGAGGACCATATCCAACTTGGTCTACCGGATCCTATCTTGAGATCCCCGTACAAGAGGCAAAGCTCATTATCAAGGGTAGGTACCTTAAGAACCAAGAAGCTTATGGTGCACCGTTTGCACAGCAGTTGACTACTGATGCCATACATTCATCTCTGCACTACGACAACCCAGTGTTGGACCAGTTCGAAATTGAAAAATCAGAAGAATACGGTCTCTCAACAAGAGCCATTTACATAACTGGATCAATGACTGTGCCAGAGACTGGATGGCCTCGGTTTTCAAACGACTCTATAAGTTCTAAAAATAGAAGACTATCGCAGGGCAATACTGTCATTGGAACTGCAGGAGACGAGGGAAGCCTTCAAAGAAACTATCGTATCCATGATTCTGTTGAAAAGTACTATGACAGCTTTGTTCCAGACATTGCAGCTCTATGGAAGATAGATGGTTACTCTCCCCAGCTGCAAGTAGATCCATCTGGAGTTATTTTTTCCATCTATAATGTTACGCTGTTTAGTGCTAGCCCGGCAGATCAAAATGAAAACAAGCTTTGGCTCACAGGTTTTCCGTTTGAGTCGAAGTTCTCTTCCGCTGCAAGAATCACAAAGGAAAATGCCAGTACTGCAACTCAGGTTTTGGCTTACGAGCTTTCAAACGCTAGCGAAATATACAATTCTAAAGATCGCCACGGCGGCGTAATGTACAGTCAAGATTTTAATATGATAAGAGGCGTCAGAGGGAACAGTGAGACTGCTGAAGAAAGATATTCATTTGGAATTCTTGGCACTAATCAATACGCTTCCATGACTTCTGCCGGCAGAAACATCTTTTTCTTTGGAGTTGGAAATGGTCCATATGGAATTCATGTTCCTCTTCTAAGAAGAGACTATTCTGGATCTCCAACTTACTTAATTGAAAAGCCTGCCGGATTCAAGTATGGATTGATCAGTGCAAATCCCATGGGAACTTCAGCAGTATACAGATCAACAAGATATGGTCAAATGAGAGACATGCTTGAGCAGAGGCAGTACGCTGCGCTATTGATCGAGCAGCCAGAGAATAAGTCAAACATCTTTGAACCAAAGAGGTCCAAGAGCGGAGTAAACAAGCTCAAGAGAGTAAACAAGAAGGAAGCACCAGTCAGGTTCCCAGTCACCGTGAAGTTCAGGGAGCCAGTCCACGAGAATCCGACTGGGCTCACGAATAGAAGTCCAATAAACACACAGAGCAGCAACATCAGCCTGTACGCTACCTCCTCCTTGCCATTCTTCGATGATGATGTTCCAAGGAATAGAGACTATCCGTCGGGCTCAGTATAGCCTAAATCTGAGACCAGTTCCGACTACTATAGCTCAGGAGTCCATATGAATAGAGAGAAAGTCGCTAAGCTGAGACAAGAATCTTCAGTATCAAGCCAAGAGTATTATGTCGCCGCTCGCCGGTCATCTGCCGCGTTCCAAGAGATCTACTCTCTTTGCGATCAAGCACTGAACTCAGTCAACGGACTTGATTATCCTGACGCTTGTAAGGTTCTTGCTGAGGCCCTAAACAGTGCTATGGCAAAGTCTCTTGTCGCTCCCCATAGCCTAAAATCAAGTGGAGACTTTGAGTTTGGGAAGGCTTCTGCATACGAAGAAATTTTGGCTGAGATTCCAGAGCTTGACAAGAACAGCAAGGGCTGAGAAATCTCTTGAAAGTTTGCTAGTTTCATACTTAGCTACGTGAGGCTGTGATTGGCTGGCATACTCGATAACAAATCAAGGGTCATTGACGCCATCATAACAAATGATGGACGAAGGCAGATCGCGTCAGGGAGGCTGCAAGCAAAGTTCATCAGCTTCACGGACGCAAACTTTGTGTACTCCAAGGACTCTGAGGGATACCTGGAGGACCCAGGTGGCAAGATCTACTTTGAAGCGTCTTCAAACGATAATGATGCCATCATCCCTGAGACGGACTTTGATGGGGACATGGTCGCATTCAGGACGCCAGACTATAATCTGACAAACGGTAAGGTGCCAGCCACTGCAATGTCTCAGAGCGCTGCCGTCCAAGTATACGAGAGCGTTTCCAGCACTTCGATAGAGAACTTCCAGAGGCAAAGAATAATCGGCTCAAGGGACACTCTGAGACAAAGAATCGAATATTCGTTTGCGGTAGGAAATTCAAACTCTGCTTTCTACATTACGAAAGACTTCATCTCACAGAGCGGTGGTGTCGTAAAAGCTTACGTTGACGATATTGAGAGCATCTTTCAGGACTACAGGTTCGGAAACTTGGGCAACTACAAATTCCTACCCCCTCTTGATCGTCCGATCGATGAGTCAATCTCGCCTCAAGTCATGGCTACTTACACACAGATAAATGAAGATCCACTTGACACATTTGAAGAGCTGCAGACATACTTGCAGGGCAAGCAGAACTCCGAGATCTCATTCTATCAGACTAGCTTGTCAAACAATTTGGTCGCTCAGATGTTTGAGCACAACAAAGAGGGTCTGACAAAGCTGGCCGTAATTGATGCTGGACAGTTCGAGGTCGATGGTAAGCTTTTCCCGCAAGTGTTTTTCGCAGGAAAGCTCTATCGAGATTCTGCGCAGAACCTGAACTTTGTCAATATCTTCACCGTGGTGTTTGAGTAATGCTGAGTCCCGAAATTCTCGACCAGAATGAATTCACGTTCACACAGGGCGACTTCGTAAACGTCGCGCTCTTTGAGACCAGCCCAGGAATCTTTCGCCTCGATTATAACTTCCAAGTGTATATGAACGCTCATCTTGCGCTAATAAAAGAGTTCGACGAGATTGAGGCGAGAATCACAGAGCGCAGTGAGGCAAAGGTCAACTACTTCACTGAAGACACCACGCCAGACGGCGTCGTAAACTCTGTCACAGGATTCATCCAGAGATCAAAAGCTACTCTTGCAGAAGAGCGCAAGAGGATACAGATAGCATCTACTACGGTTAAGACATCACAGTTTCTTGATGACACAGTCACCGCAGGGATTGGATCTGGTCGCATCAATGAGGAAAATTACGAACTTTTCTTGCCGACAGTTGATGTCGTGAAGGCTGGAACTCAAGCGACAGGATCCAGCACTTATTCCTACGACGACCAGCGCGTGAGCAAGATTGCACGGAATGTCTTCACTACATTCTCCATTCATCCGACAGAAATTTTCCAGACCACCGGATCAAAAAAGCTTGCCGCTGGTCGCCCAGAGATCAGGCAGCTTGTCGATTTCCTTGAAGTTGGAAGCGAAGAAGAGCTTCGCTTGAGGTCAGAGTCTAGAAAGCAAAAGTACAAGCCCTGCATGTTCAGGATGTCCATTGACAATCTCTTAGAAAATTCTCTTCTCGAAATTATGGCAAAGAGAGCACTCTATCTTGAGCTGATCTTTTTCAGAAAGGGGGTTGCCAAGCTCAAGACCCGGTTCTTATTCCAAAACAGGAAAGAGATTGAGGCTACCAGTCTGGCAGTAAAGGACTTGGGGCTTGAGGTCATACCCGCTGCTGGATCTCGTGGTAGAGACATCGTAAGAGTTACCAATAAAAATCCATTCGATGTAAAGTATCTGGTTGAGCAACGCGCTTACGTCAATCAGAGCTTTGTTGTGACTAAGGTTGGTAGCGGTGTTCTTACGTCAAAATCTGACACAAGACTCACCAGTAAAATTGATTTTGGGAATCCGACAGAATCAAGGTGTTACATTGTTACGGCTGTCAGGGACCTCCCGTTCACCTCTAACAACGCAAGAATAATGTCCTGCGTCTCTATCCCTTCTGCAAGGAAAGTATCGAGAGAGTCCATAAAGCTTGAATCTTATGTAGAGCTTTTCGAATCATCTGCACGGATAGTCACCAAAAACGTTCCTGACTTTGTCGACAGCATCAAAGTCACTAGAAGGCAGAAAGGGTTCACGTCTTCAGTAGACATTGGACTTTTCGAACCTAACTCTAGCGTATTCGATGAGCAGATTGTTGACAACACTGATTACATCTACATCTTCAGGTTCTTGGCGTTTGGTGCTGAAGTTCTTGAGAAGATTGAGGTGCCATTTAGACACTTGGTCGAGGATAAGCAGATCGTCAATGTCAACTTTGTGCTGGCGCTGGCTGGTGCCAACACTGCACAGGATCAAATAACACACCAGATCGCGATTTCTGAGACTAGGACCAACAGCGTCGGAGCTTCACTGCAAGATGAGATTACTTCTGCGGGACTCAGCGACAAATTTGACGAGGAAAGAGAGGACAACAAGTCTCAGTACTCCTTCACTACCCGCTACAAGATTACGAGAATCAACACCACGACAGGGCAGAGCGAGACCCTCCCTAACAGCTTTACGCCGGGAAATGTGACTCTGAGGTTCAACGGTGACCCATCTCACGGGTATCGATATCTGGTAAGACTCTTGGCGTCGAATACGGCCGCGGTGTCTTATCTCACTGTTGTGAAGAAGAGAGATATCGGTACAGGAAATCCGTACAATTTCAGGTTCAGGAAGTGGCGAAGCGCCGCCACCAATAGAGATGAATGTGTGCCTTCGCAGCAACAGATTCTCAGAAACTCTCTTGAAGAAGGCATCGAAATTGGAGGACTTGGAAAGCAGCTTACCCTTGAAGTCCCATCTAATATTCAGGTGCCAAACGTCACTGACTTTGACGTGCAACAAGATGAAGCAAACAGCGCGAATTACATCAGCTGGAATGTAAGTGGAGATGTTACTGAGATCGATCACTTCATTCTTTTCGCTTTTCACAATGGCACTGAGCGCGTCATAGGAACAGCATCTCCGCAGAAATTTGAGGAGTCAAAGCCCTACTTGTTCTCTGATAGAAAATACTCTGGTAAGATAGGGGAAGTTTCTTACAGAATTGCCCCTGTGCTCAGGGGCTTAACGATCAAGCCACCATCGCAATACATAGTCGTGAATAGGATTGCAAGTGTTCCAGAGCGATCTCTGCTCAGAGGTAAGACATAATGCCAGCCAGCTCAAGTAAGATAGGCGCGCCGCCTGTAGCACAGAGTGCTTCTAGCGGCTTGTCAAAGAAAAACTACAGGCCGCAGGCAGCCGTGAAGCTACTGACTTTGCCGCAGGACGTGCAGGATAAACCATCCTCTGGTACTTCTATAGACATCAATGTCTCTTCAGATTCTCGCGCACTTCTCGCTCACGGGATCTGCAGCGCGAGGCTTGAGATTCTCGCAATGTCCGATTTCTTGCCTCTGTACAATGCTGGAGAAAATACTCTGGCTGGAAATTTGTTTGACGTCAGGACGACAAAGAGGAATATCGATCTCTCGAGTGTTAGGAAGTTGGTGCAGGACCTGAAAAGCAACAATCCCGATGCCTACCAAAACGTTCTTGACATCTATAGCGGAAACTTGCAATCAACTAAAGTAGAACTAGAGCTGTTGAAGTCAGCTTATCTGATGAAGCAGTATGGCTCAAAGGCATTTTCTTACATCTCACACCTTCAGAACTACTTGGTTCCTGCGCTATCTGGATCTCCAGCACAGAGCATATACTCCGAGAATCTTGCGTTCGAGAAAAATGAGGCAATACTAGCAAAAGAGGCCAGCACTCTTTTTGCGCAGCTTCTCGCTGACGCATCCATATTCTCAAGAATTGGCTTTCCAAAAATCATTGGATCTAAAAAGAGAGATCTTATCTCTGGACAGATCAATATGGATCTTGGAGCTGCAAACACACCGACGGTCAGCGCAGCATACTACTCGACAAGAGTTGGAAGAGAACTAGCAGCTTCCTTGAAGATATCTGAAGTCAATTCCTACACCGGAGAGGAGAAAGAGCTGCACTCTAAGTTTAAGTCAATTGTTGGAAACGAGTTCTTCAGCGCAACAGCAGTGCCAGACTTTTCAGTTTTCGAAAAGATATACGGCGTTGACTCTTGGTTCGATGAGTCAGCCTCTCTTGACATTTCGCTGAAGGGAAAGAGCTCGATACCACTGACAAATCTATATGAAATAGATTCTTTAGTCGGAAGAATTGACATTCCAGATGCTGGATTGTTGCTTCTTGAAGATGGCATCAGGACTTACAACTCAAAGACGTACCAGCCTGCAGTCAATTTGGTTAATACTGCATTTAAGCCAAAGACTCCATTAAACTTTGGAGAGTATAGCGCCTATGCCAGAGCATTCTATGGATCTTGTATAGACTCTGCCTCGATACACTCTCAGCTCTACTTTCCAAGATTTAAAGCAAAGTCCGCCTCAGCGACATCATTTGCTGCAGGACAGAGGCTCTCTCCAGTCTCAGTGTTCCAGGAAGTTCTCAAGCAGCTCAATAATAGTCTTGCAACAAAGCTCAACACGGCGCTCTATGCAACAAAACTGACATCAGACCAGGAGATGGTAGATTACGCAATTTGCATTGCTCATGTCTTCATGAGAGATAGGCCTGATGATGCAGCAAAAATACTCAGCGCATTTGTGGCTGACTATAAGTCTGGTTTTCTGAACACGGCTAGAACTGTCTCATCAGTTGGTTCTGCGGCCGCACTGGCAGGCATAGCACCTACGACAGGAAGTTCCATCCTGGGTCTCACAAATACCAGTAATCTCTATCGAGCAAAATCTTTGTTCAGGAGCTGGCTAACATCCAAAGAGCAGCTCTCTGTGACCAAACAGATAAAATTTACCGGCGCTGCCGCAGCAAAGGGAACTTCTCAGAATTTTGACCCTGAGACAAATATAACAGTCGAATCTGACATGAGAAATTTTGTCACAATGTTCACGTCGTTCGACACTTATGCTGTGCTCTTCGAAGAGATTGTTCTATTTGAGGTCATAGAGTTCGGTATGAAAGTCATCAATGGCCTTTTATCCAGATTCTCGATCATCGAATCTCTTGTTCCAGAAGACTCTAAGTGGCCATACACTGGAGACTCTGAGGTATCTCTCTCCAGCGAAAATGCTCCTGCGCCGTACTCTAATTTGACGTATAGAACTTGGTCCAGCAATTTTGAAGCCAATCTCTGGATTCCAACTCTCGAAGTCTTTGTGTCTAAAATTGAGAGAGGCACTCTTGGAAAAACTTGGATGAGCGGCATGCCGACTGAGAAGATATTTGCCGGCATACTCAAGGTGCACAGTAGCATAATGTTCTCCAACTTTAAGATGCTGAAGGCGAAGTATTACAAGGTCACTGAAAATCCTGCTGGGGCTGTTCTGGATTATCACTATGGATTTCTTGCCGTTGACAAGAACGAGATTGCTGGTACGGTCTCTAAATCTACATCGAAGGCCAACGACTATAGCACCTACTTCACGTTAGCTCCATCTGTAATAAACGCATTCCTATCTTCAAGTCCAACAACTTATCAGAACATAAGTTTGGGTACGCAAGACAAGAGGACGCTGCTTCTGATTGAGAGCTTGAAGAACACGATAATCTCTCTCTACGATGATGACTCTTCACTACGAGGACTCATCTCTATAATCCAAGTATTTGGCCAGCGCACTAAGACTTTCTCTGAGAACATGATAGACGCGTTCACAGGTGGAAATGATGACGAAAACGCCCTCTATACTCTCGTCACACAGCTCGCGGCCAAAGGAAATCCAGGCTTAGACATACTCGAGAATCTAAATCCAGAGCAGCTTCTGTTGAAGAAGATATCGCTCGGACGGCAATCTGGAAATCCAAGATATGGTTACATACCAGCAAATGCTGTTGTATCCAATCAAGAAAAGAGGTCGATACAGGCTATGGCCTCAAATAAATCCATAAGGGCGCCAGAAGGGCTGAACCTTCGAGCAATTACGGTCGGCGTGCCTGTTGGAATGCTTAGAAATCTTGAGATCTCTGACAAGTTCTCTATCGGAGTCAGACTTTCTGATATAGAGTTCAGTGATCTTGTCTTCAAGCCAAAGTTCTACAACTTCAATGCTAAGCTCTTCATAGGACCTGATGGATTTGATACTGTCAAAGATTTTGGAAGCTTTGAGTCAGTGGTAAATCAGACCAGTTTCTTCTACAGCAATTTCGAAGTCAAGGAAGTGCCGAGCACAAGTCCAAAACTTGTAAAATCTGACACCACCATAAGAGCGACGCCCCAGCAGTCGGACTATGATGCCTTCTCAAACACTGCTGCATCTTTCCTTCTCGAGCTATACTACAAGCTATTGACAGGCGTTGACTTGAACGAAGATACTTTCCCGTCCGTATCAAATAAGATTGGAGTGAACCTCAATAAGTACGCAGGCAACGTCTCGGCCGCGCTTGCTTCGATATCTGCCGATCTTGCACCAGCAGGTTCTTCTAGGGCAAAGTTCTACAGTAGCGCTGCTGACATAACTTCTGAATCGAATGCCAAGAGGGCAGCCAAAGTTGAAGGCTTCACGGAAGTTGATGCAGAGTTTCTGAACAGCGTTAGAAATGCTTACGCAACAAGGCTTCTCAGTGCAGAAGACATGAGAGACACGATTCTCAAGGCTAAGCTGTTCGATAGAGTAATTCACTTGTTGATTGATCCCGACGAGTTTGAACTGGTTACAGCGGCTGATGGAATTGATAAGCCGTTCACTCAAGATCCAGTCATTGATAAGTACTTGCTGAAAGGCATTCTTGAGAAGAAAGAGGTGAATGGCGTGACCACAATCAAATTGGCGCCGCGTAAGATGTCAGAGGGACGCATGGCTTTCTGCAAGCTAATTTGCTCTATTGAGCCCTCTACTACCAATGGAAGCTTGGTGGTGCCGAGATGAGATCGTCATACCCTTCAAGAGCGGCATTTATTTTCGATGTTCCAGAGCCTGCTGGCATAGACTCTAAGTTTGTGTATCGTTACTTCCAGAGAAATGAAAAGATAAGCACTGACACGAGGGGAACGGAACAGAGCTTTTTGAGACATGGTGGTAAGCACGCGAGGGAGATTGTTCTTAGGTTCACGCCTGCGGTTGATTCTATCAACACTGGAACTGGACAGAGTGGCCTACAATTTACTGATAGCGAAAAGTCTATCATATTTGCCGAAAATCTCGATAAGATCACAAGCGAGCTCTCTGTCGGGGCCAGCTCTATGGTGAGTATTGTCGTACAGGACAGTGGCGCAAACTCTAAGCTGCAGCATGCCATAGAAAGCTCTCTTGCGCTGAACAATAAAAAGATAGTGGGCCTGTCCCCAATACAGAAGATACTCAAGTATGGATCTATCTCAGAGGAGGCAGATGCACAGAGCATACTTGACTATGTAAATGTAGACGCATCTAATGAGTTCCTCACGTTCGACCCCAAGACAGGTGAGCCAATATCAAAAGTAGGCGAAGGAGATGTCGGTAAGCTCTCCTTCGCGCTGTCGTTGAATGCAAAATTTGCAAGCGATATCCTGACAAGGTCTAAGAATTCAGCGTTGAGCCCGATCTCAGACTCTCTAGATCCAATACTTGGCGATGTCTCAGCGATATCGAACAATAGCATCAACTCTGATCCTTCCAAGACCATTGACATTACTGACTATGAGCCGTCAACAGAGCCTGTCTCTACAAGTGCTATTGACCTCGACACAATATCAGTGTATGGAAATGTTCTTCTCGGATATTTGATAACCAAGAGGTCAGTTGAGTCTGACGGTAGTCTGGTGCAGATTGAAAGGTTTGTCATAAACAATCCTCGACAGGACACCTATGTGGACACTGAGATCGTGTATGGCAAGAGGTACAGGTATGAGATTCAGACAGTCTATCTTGTTCGCATCTTGTCTTATGATGGCAAGAACATAGTATCTTCTGACTACATCATTTCATCTAGGCAATCACCGGCAACTGAGGCTCTGTGCGAAGAGGGAAAGCCGCCACCTGAACCAATCGACTTAAGGTTCTGGTTTTCTCCCGAAAAGAAACTTCATGTTGAGTGGCAACACCCGCTGAACAAGCAAGAAGACATAAAAAGGTATCAGGTTTTTCGAAGGAGAAATATCAACGAGCCGTTCCAGCTACTGGCAGAGTTGGACTTTGATGACAGCGCTGTGAAAACACCCAGATCAGAAAAAATTCCTTCGAGATCAAAGCTGGTGTCCAACTATCCAGTTTCGTTCTATATCGACGATTCCTACAACCTGGACTCTGACTACATCTACGCGGTCTGTTCGGTGGACGCAAGAGACCTTAGCTCTGGGTATTCTGAACAGTTCAGGGTGAGATTTCAGAGAGAGCACGGCAGGTTGAGGGTCGATAGAGTTGCTAGCGCCGGCGCTCCAAAGCCATATCCAAACTTCACGCTCGACGCGCCGCTCACTGTTGACTCTATGAAAACAAGTGGGTACTCGAAGGCGAAGATTTACTTCGATCCAGACTACTTACAGGTCTATGACTTGAGGGAAAAGGACCTCGGACACATATCGACCAGCAAAGATTATCCAAGTTATTCGATACAATTTATCAATGTTGATTTACAGCAGGACGCGAAAGTTAGCTTTTCTGTAATAGACAACAAGTGACTCTCAGTTTTACGCAGTGCTATACTTATAGCGTGGAGATTCAGGCATGGGGTTTCTAGATCACTCAACCAACAACATCATAATTGACGCTGTCTTGACTGACAAGGGTCGTCAGCTCCTTGCCAGAAACGATGGCTCCTTCCAGATCACCAGATTTTCGTTTGGTGACGACGAAGTCGATTATGGAATCATCAAGAAGTTTGGTAGGACCGTAGGCAAGGAGAAGATTGAGAAGAACACCCCCGTGTTTGAAGCTCAAACAAACTCTGACCTTGCGTTGAAGTACCGAATGATCAGTGCGGCAAATCCGTATCTCGACAACTTGCCCTACCTGACAATCACCACCGTCAATGGCGCGTCCACCCTTGTCAGGGGAAGCGCACCTGTCCAAGTTGACCTCCAGGTCAGGCAGAATTCTGAGAACAATGCCACAATCGAAGTCGATCTCAGAGACACAAGCTACATAGTGTCTTATGACTCGAGGTTCTTGAACGTGACTGGCTATGAGAATAACGTCTCCACGCCTTCTACGGGCCAGAACTTCATATCGACCGTGAGGGTCCGACAGACTGCGACAAACTCAGATGGAAGCGAGGGAACAATTGCTTCGCTCAGAGTCTCGATCAAGGGATTCAATGACGACTTCTACAACTACTATTCCAACTCCGCAGGCTCTGGCGTAATTACAACGTTCATCAACGTATCTGGCACTGCCAGCGGAGCTGTGGTGACGCAGCAGATCAACATCAACAAGAATAGCGGCATCTAACATGGCAACTTTTAAGACTATAACTGCAGAAGACATTCAGACTTCTACAAGCGTTCTCAATCAGCTTGTTGACGTGCTTCAGAACGATATTTCTGGATCTTCTTCGAGAAAGAAATTTCAGGTATATGTGACTGGCGGCATCGGCCCAGGCGTGACTTCTTCACTTTTCCAAACAGTCTATGACCAAGATTTCTCTCTACAGACTGCAAATCCAGTCTTTGACACGACGATTGGTCTGTTTGAAGACTCAGACACTGTGCAAGATTGCACCACAGGTGCTGATGCGAATGGAAAGCTTCTATTTCCATCACAGTCGCTCATGATGAGAGAGAAGATATCGAACTACAAGCAGTACTCTCAGTTCTTGCTCGGAGATGCCGACTCAGCGTTCTTCTCGCCGGGCGTCAATGAGTTCAACTCCAATGCTTCTTTCACAAACCAGCAGACGGGATCTAAGGGTGACAGGATAGAAGAGGCTCTTTTCATAAACTTCAAGCGCCTTTTCTCTAGAGATGAAGTAAAGAAAGAGACGTTTGCGATAAGGCTGTTCCAGAGCGCTGCCCTCGATGGAAATCCTCTCGACGTGACTGCAGGTGGGTTGGCACTGAACCAGACCACCACCGGCATAGACAACAACTACACTGGATCAAACCTCTTCATAACATCAGTTTCTGGTTCTACAATCTACGCAGATGTTGGCTCCTCAACGACGCAGCTGAAGTACTTTGGCGGAGACGTCGGGTACATTAAGAACACTTCCAATACCAGCGAGTATGTTGGTCTCATCTGGTACGATCATGGACTCATGGTTCTTGACATGGGACGCGTCTTTGCAAGCAACCAGCACATGTCGGGCGCAATCGACGCAATGTCAAATGTTGCTTCATCTGTTTATGGCAACAGCACAAACATCGGCCAAGTAATGCTCGGCAACGGCACTAAGGGATCTGACAACCGCAATGCCAAGTTCATACCCGACCTTGTTGTTTCGGCTTCTATCGACGACTTTGTCGATCACATAGCTTCCACCAGATTCAGCTCAGGATCAATAACTGCTGCAACTTTCCAGAACGTCACCGGAATCAATTCTACCCTGATATTTTGTAGGGCCACGGCGGATGAATTTAACTACTCTTCCAATCCGACCTTCAGAGACTCAAATGGAAATATTGTAGTGATTGAGCCTGGAAACAGCACAGGACAGAGGTCTTTCACATTTGTTACCACTGTTGGTCTCTACAATTCCAACAACGAGCTTCTGGCTGTCGCAAAGCTATCCAGGCCCGTCGAGAAGAATGATGAGAAGGATCTATCGGTAAGAGTCAGGCTAGACTTCTGAGGCGGCGATGCAATGGCAATACTTCCTCTCACTAGAGAAAACTTTGAGAACATTGTCCTCGAGCTGCATCCAAGCAGGAGTTTCTCCTCATCTTCTTCTGGCGTAACTGGATCAGTTTACGTCATAGCGGAAAGGTCGGACTTCAATAAGGAGGTCCATAAGCTTGCTGCTTTCTCTGAATCCTCGATCTCAGATGACAGCCTGGAGACCGTTAGGAATTCTATTTTCTCAAACACGTCTTCTCTAGACCTCTCGGTGGATGCTGAGTCTTACCTGAACTCTGTGAATTTGACCTCCGTGACTGATAGGCAGTCAAAGCAAGTTGAGGTTATTCGCTTCGTTCCATCAAGCGATTTCACGAGTAACACTCTGAGGAAGGCGGTGACCAAGGATGTGTTATTTCCATTCTATAGAACAAGTGTCCCTACGGCCCACTGGAGTTTCACGAACTATCAGTGCTTGAACTTCTTCACTTCATCAAACGTGCCAGCGCACTCTTGCCTAGCATATCCATCGCCAGTGCAGGGCTCAGCAAACGACTACAACGTCACCGGAAGTTTCACGTTTAGCTTCTATGTTAACCCACGCAGAACGGTGCTGGAAGTTAGTGAAGATTATAGAGCTGGCACGATACTTCACATGTCTTCTGCGTTTGCAGTCTCTCTCGTTACTGGCTCTCACATAGGCCAAGATGGAAGACCTGATAAGTTCAGGATCATGTTGCAGCTCAGTTCAAGCGCTGACACCAATCCATCTTCGATAGATCCAGATACAACTGCGCTTCAAAACGTATATGCAACAAGCGACAACTCTCTTTCCTTGAATAGCTGGCACCACGTCGCCGTGAGGTGGGGAAAGGACTTTAACTCTGGCACGGGGTCATTTTTTATAGATGGCATCGAAGATGTTAGTTCCAGGTTTGACTTGGGCTTGTCTGATATAAACACTTCTGTCGATTCATACGGATTTAATCCAGTCATCGTAGGAAACTTTCTCGACTCTGGGGTTCTCGATGTCCAGAACAGGTTCTTCAACTCAGGAGTCAGTGCTACCGAAGGAATATACGACGCTGGAGTCTCTCCTGACGTCCAAACTTCTTCGTTGAACAATCCTCTGAACGCTGAGTTACATGACTTGAGGATATACTCGAGGTGCTTGGCAAAGGGTGAGATTCTAAGCGCTTCTCTGTACGGTCCAGAAAACTACAATGACCTTCTTTTCTATCTGCCTGTACAGTTTGTCGAGGAAAGTCCAGTCAGGAACGTGCTTATAACGCCCTTTCAGTCCAGTCTAAGATCAACCTCGGTGCCGTTCAACGAAGAGCTATCTTTTGGAGTGAGGGGAAAGGATATATGCGCAGAGAACTACCTTCGAGAGTTTGTGAATGGCAGGTACCCTCGAATGTTCTATCTGACAAGCTCCACAGTAGACACAAGCACACAGACTTATACTGCAGACCAGTTCCTGTACGATATATCTCCTGCGGCATCGCAGACTAGAGCTAGGAATCTCCTGCTTTTACCATGTGATAACGGTCTGTTTGCTCCAAATTACAGTTTGTTGTCTTCTGGTAGCAGTAATAGGCTCGTAAATGATTATGGAGAGAGCTGTCTCTGGATGGTGTCTCTGAACAACCTAATCTCTACTTCCTCGATACTTCCGGGCCTACAGCAATCTAATGCTGATGGCACCGACAGCTCAGACCAGAATGGAATACTTCAAGAGTCTCTTGGTTCTTCCCCAGAAGATCCCTCAGTTTCTCCAGGGAGTGGATTTACGATCCTTCAGAGAACAAGAGACAACTCCTCAAACGAAGTTGTTTTCTTCGATAGCTCCAACCTATTCTATGGAATGAGAATAAGGCCTGGAACAATGGTCCTCACCGATAACTCAGTAACTGCGTCGAATTCAAGGGTGTCAATCACGCTAAAAGATGATGGATCTGGAAACGTCTATAGAGCAGACAGCAATACTCCACCCGCTACATGGTCTAGCGTTGGTAACGCTCTCTATGATGAGGGCCTTGTAGTAGTAAAATCTCCAAATCTGCTGCAGTTTGGAAAGGAAGCGTTTGAGATTAGCTACGAGGGAGTTCACAATCTCCATATTCTTGAGATTAATGCCCTTGCGATGCCTGGAATGATAAACTCATCATCAAATCCGAGCTTCGTCAGTGCAGTTCCGTCTGCAAACGCGTCAGATAAAGACACTGAGTTCACTGTAATATCTGGAATCTTAATTCACGATGATAACCTAAACGTGATCGCAAGGGCAAATCTGGCTCAGCCAGTGGTCAAGAAGCAGAACGACAAGTACATGTTCAGGCTAAAGTTCGATTTCTAATCTGAAGTCCAAAGATAGATTTGTTCATGATTCTTGGATTGGATATTTCAACATCTTGCACTGGTGCTAGCTTGATCTCTAAAGAAGGTTTACTGCTTCACGTTGTTGCAATAAAGCCAGCTGGAGACGATATGTTCCAGAAGGCAAACAGCTTCAGGGTCCAGCTATCGCAATGGCTGAGGCAGTGTAAGATTTCGAAATCTGAAATTGAGTCTGTGTACATAGAGGAAAACCTCCAGGGATTCAGGCCTGGGCTTTCTTCAGCTGGAACTCTGCTTACTTTGGCGAGGTTCAACGGCGTAGCTTCTTATATCGTCATGCTAGACCTCGGCGTGGTGCCAGAGTATATTAACGTGACTGCTGCAAGGAAGCTTGCGTCTTTGAAGATTGATAGGGCTAGGGATACGAAAGAGCAGGTCCTGGAATGGGCAGTACAGCGCTTTGGCTACGTGCCCACAAAGAGGGTTGTGAAAGCTGGAAAGAGCAAGGGGCAATCGGTGATAGAGACTCACCACTTTGACATTGCAGATTCTATCGTAGTGGCTGTAGCAGGCCTTGAACAACGGAAGTGCGCTGATGTAAAGTAGCGCATGGAAGTAACTCTAGAAGCTAAACTACATTTCATCACTTCCATCTTTGGTGCTGGAGTTGTGAATAAGGGCGCTGTCGCGGTGACGTGTCCCAAGTGTTCGAAGGAAAATCCAGAGAAGAAGAAACTCATCATCCAGCTTGAGAATGGCCTTCACCACTGTTGGGTCTGTGAACTCAAGGGCAAGACTCTCACTTACACCGTGAAGAAGTATGCGCCTGAGAAGCTGGACATGTACTTTCGAATCTTTGAGTCAGGAGACTATGACTCTCCTGTTATCGAAGAAGTCAAGGAGAAGGTCGAGCTTCCTGCAGATTTTATTCCACTTGGACCCGCAGAAGATAGTCACGATCCAGATATCCAGGCGTCTAGGGATTATTGCTTCTCCAGAGGCCTGACTGAGCGAGACATCTGGTACTTCAAGCTTGGGGCGTGCTCTTCTGGAAAATATCGCCGGCGCATCATTATGCCTTC
>Ga0181348_1000011_pt1 | contig 53135 bp, 82 predicted proteins | sample Su13VDMM110DN_FD_130092 | JGI IMG/M metagenome (GOLD analysis project Ga0181348, IMG submission 130092) | Freshwater viral communities from Lake Michigan, USA - Su13.VD.MM110.D.N | ecosystem: Environmental > Aquatic > Freshwater > Lake | place: USA: Michigan | collected 2013-07-16
CTTTTAGCAGTTCTTCTAACCACCAATCTTTACTAAATGCTTCTGTCATTGTATTTTCTAGTTTATCAAATATATAGTTAGCCATCTTATCAGAATACCATCCAAATATATCTTTAAATAATTGAGTTTTTTCTTCTCTAGTTTTTGTAGTATCTCCCAATACTTGTCTTATTTCTGTTCCAGACATTTCTCCATATCCAGGAATATTAATTGAAATATGCGGAGCATTAATTAAATAACCACTTTTAGATAATGGCTGCATATTATTTTGATTAGATTTATAGTCTTGGAAAAAGCTAGGGCTACCATCTTTCTTAGATCCTATTTTAAATCTAGGGTTACCTTCCATATCTTTATCGCCAACCATTATTACTGCATCGGTAGTATTACCATCAAATTGGTTATATAGCTCAACTGGGTTGTACGGATTCTTAACTTCAATAATATGTGATGGGTCAATGCCATAAAGCTCTATAATGGCTTTCTTTTCAGCGAAATTAAATGGTGATTTATCATCAGTTTTATTTGACGTTACGATATAAGTATTTTCTTTTCCAAATTTGTTTTGAAGCCACATAAATGAAGCTGCGTGATGTTTTCCGAAAGGCTGAAATCTTCCAGGATATATTGCTATTATTTTATTCATATTATATTATAATTATTACGCTACGGCATATGTGAAAGATACTACGCCAGATACGCATTGAATTTGTAAATTATATGTCTTATTATCGCCCCCGGAGCAAGGAATGCCACCAAATAAAGTTTGATAATATCCTGGAGTTTGCGATGTCGCAATATCATTAGTAAGCGTAATTATATTAGCGGTAGCTGTACCCAAACTACTATTAATAGATGATATAGATGCGTTTGTAGAGCTAGTATAAGCATTAAATATAGCAGGCGTTAATCCGCTTGAACCTCCAATGCCATCGGCAACTATTTCTATTTTGCCTCCCGCTGCTGCTTTAATAAAATGATTATAAGGAGCGCCAGTTTCAATAAATATTCCTGATCCTGGTTGTACACTACCACTAATAGTTTGGCTACCTGACCACATTGCAAATCCATTACCCGCAGAATAACCATAAGTAGATATTTTACTAAGATTACCGTTAAATACTATTCCTGATGTAGATGTTTTCCCTAGATTAAATGAGCCAGGGACTAAATTATCCGTACCCTCTAAATAAAAATTACTTCCTGATATTTGTACATTAGTTGCGTTGCTAGAATCAAATTCATAACTAGTTATTTGACCATTATCATCTATAAAATCTACTTTAAAATCTAGAACATCATTTCTGCTCTTTACGTTTATTGGAAAGTATGAATTAAAGTTCGAAGGATTAAATCCTTGTTCAACTCCCGATTTTAATGAAATATCACTAATATAAAAACTGCCCGTTATAATTTTAAATAACAATCTAGCAGTTCCTGTTTGAGGGGCTAAAAAGTCTACGGGTAAATTTTGATAATTTGCACCATATAAAGATGAATCTAAATAAAATACCCTTTCTCCAAATCCTGCACTATCATTTGTAAATGAAGATCCTGACATATAAACCTCTGCTATAAAATCAGCATCTTTCTTATAATTTAAAAATAATCTATAAGGAGATCCTTTTTGAAAATTAATATCTACCTTACTAGTAAAGGTTATTGAAGTAGTTGCAGGATCTACTATCGGCGTTAATCGTAAAGCATTAAATAAAGTAGATGAATCATATGTTGGCGTTAATAATCCAGCATCATAACTCCAAAAACTATTAAAAGTACTATTATCTAAAAAATATCCAACGTTCTTTCTATCGTATTGTTCTAAAGATGATGTATTAATTAATAGCTCATTATTTGCTGTAATAGATTCTCCTACTATTTCATATTGATCTAAACTACCTTGACTTTTGCTATATAGTTTAAGTTTATTTAAATATCCAGATGCAGGATCTAAATTACTTATCTTTAAATTAATAAATGATTTATAGTTTTCAGTTGCTGTATTTGTTTGGGCAGGATTATATGTTAGATTATAAGCAGATATCGTTGCTTGAGAGACTAAGGCATTGATTGTATTTGAACCTAAATTAGATATAGATGCTTGCCAAGGTCTTGATAATTGAGCAGTACGAGAATTTATAAAATTAACTATAGATGCTGTAAAGGTATTATAACTGCTTGTAACATATCCTTCAAATGTCGGAGAAAATTCCGTGCCTGTCATTTGAATAGTCCCATTTAACATATCATTATTGAATGTAGAACCTACTGGTATTTCTAATATTGGATATGTATGTTGATATCTGTATATACCTGTACCAGAAACTGTTACTGTCGTAGGAGTACTTAAACTTTTGCTTACATAAGCCATTCTAGCTTCGGTAATAGAAATTATCGGCTTTTCAGCGAATAATATTCTAGAGGTATTTTTTTGGAATCTATTAAAATCTACTATTGTAGAATAGCGAACGCTAAATCTATTTTTAAATTCTTCTGGTATCGTAAAACCATTATAATCTAATTTAGCATGACCTACTAATGTAATTTTTAACGGGCCATTAACTATATTATTATAAATATAAACTGTTAATACTCTAATATCATTTTCATCAGATTGTGTATATTCTGGTGTTTCATAGTATACAGTATTACCATAAGAATCTATAATCTCAATATTCACATCATTATAGATATCAATATTATTTTCGTTTAAATTAAATCGTAATGAGTTCTTTCCAGGGCCAAATACTTTAGGAATATCGACAATATTAAAATAATATGGCGAATTTGGTAAAGTATCTTCTATGTAAATAGGTATTTGATCTAATCCTCTATAAAATAACTGCTTATTATACATTATATATTAGGTTTATTATATATAAATATACTACATGATAGATACTTTAGAAAATCCGTCCTCCTTTTTTATATCAATAAAATGCTCAACCATATCTCTCATTACATCTATATGAGAAATAACCATCATAAAATCAAATTGAGTCTTAAGATAATTAAATAACAAATATACTTGACCCATATTTTCAGCATCTAACTGAGTAAATCCTTCATCAATTGCAATACAATTAGGTTTTGGTAAGCTCGTAATATTGATTAATGAACTTCTAATTGCTAACGATGAAATAAATCTCTCCATTCCGGAAGTTAATTCTAATGGCCAATAATTATCATCATCATATACTATAAAAGCATTAATATTTTTTTCATCTGTTTGAAGCATAATGCTAAAATCTACTATTTGACCTAATACATTATTTATTTCTTGCTCGATTTGAGGCATTACTTTACAAATTAAATCATAAGGAACACCATTTCTATTTGTTGCAGATAAATATAATTCATAAAATCTATATTCTTGCTCTAAGTTTTTTAGTTGGCTAATATTTTCGATAGCTAAATCTTTATCTTTCTTCGCTAATTCAATTTCAGTAGATAACGTTGCCATAAAAGAATTGATTAATGACACTTTAGATTTTTGATCTTTAAGTAATAACTTATAAGAATCAATCTTTTTATTAAGATCTAAATTATATTCAACACTATCTTTATTTTTATTATACTCATCAATGCTAAAATCAACAGATTTATATTCAGTCATTAAAGATACTACTTTACTTTTTAATCGTTCAATCTCTAATTCTTTAGCAGATTTTAATTTATCATAAGACTGCTTTTTAGATAATACCAACTTATATTCATCGCTTAATTTAACATAAGGTAATAAACCTGCTTCTTGTTCTAGTAAAATATCTTTACTACGGGTTAAATCATCAATTAAAGAATGATGAATATGAATATTTTCCTTTGTTTGAATAGCATCTTTAACAAATATATTATTCATACAATAATTGCAAGATTCGTCATATTCTAAATCATTTAATTTTCCCATTTTATCCAGAACGTGATTAAGTTCTACTTCTTTAATCTGTATTTCTGTTTCAATAGATTTACGATCTTGAATGGTTGTATTTAGTGCATTTAAAGAGCTTTCTATAGATATAGTATCATAAGTATTTACTTTATCTGTTAGAGTTAATATATGATCATTAAAACTAGTAATTTCACCATTTAATTCGATTAAATTACTTTTAAGACCTTCTAATTCTTGATAAATATCCTTCTTTTTCAATTCTAAAGAATTAATATCATAGTTCGTAATACTTAAAGGAATGAGCTTTTCAGCTAATGCAAACATTTCTATATCATTCTTCATAATATCTGATTCTACAATATCTTTTTGTGATTTGTATTTTTTAAGCTCTACAGATTTACTTTTAATGGTTTTATCTGAATCTGCTATCTTTGAGCTAAAGTCTCTTTTTTGATAATCCTTTAATAGTGCCAAAACGTCTTTAATTTCTTCAGCCGCTATTCTTTGTAAATCATCAAATATATTAATATCCAAAAATTGAGAAAGAAGATCTTTACGTTCTTTTTGAGACATTTCAATAAATCCAGAGCTATTATTTTGAGTTATTACTGATGTTAAAATAAAGTCTTTATATGTACCTACATAACCTCTAATAATAGAATTAGTGTCATCTCTTTCTTGACCATTTAAAGAAGTAATATTTCCTAGATCATCTACTGAATAAAAATTTACAGTTACTTTAACGTGACCTGTTTTATTCTTAACGCCGCTTCTTTCAATAAAATACTTCTTATTATTAATATCCAATTCCAACTTACATTTAAAGGTCGTCTTTTTATTATTTAAAACATAAGAAGCTTTATCTGTCTTAGTAGATTTGTCAAATATACAATATAATAATGAATCTAGTAATGAACTTTTACCTGCTCTGTTAGAAGCAAACAATCCATAAATACCATTCATTTGTCCAAAGTCAATAACATTATTTTCGCCGTAACTAAACATATTAGAAAATTCAAATCTTCCTAAATTATAAGTTATATTTTTAGATGTATCTATACTTTGAAGCTTAGAATTAATAGTTCGATTAATATGACGAACACCATCCAACATAGAATCTTCATCAATATCTAATTTATTAACTAGATATTCAGTAATAAGAGAATTTTGATATTCTATATCTCTTACATTACCTAAAGATATTTTTGTTACGTTAGATGAGTCTTTATGAAAGTCTTTTACTTTTTGAGTTACAATATCCAGAACATTATATTTAGATTTTAAGTCAGCCACTAATGTCTTTAATTGGGATGATGTAGTATTTTGAAGCTTTAATTTTACCCTTGCTTTTTTAGGGAATTTAGCCGGATATGAGTTTATTATACCTGCAGTTGCTTCTAAAGTAATATACCCATAATCATTTTCTATCTCTACGAATTCTGATTTACATGTTTCAATATCCCAAACTAATAATCCATGAAAATTTAAAGTTTCTCCAAAGTTTTGCTGAATAAGACTTGATGCATACGCTATTGTTTTATTGGCATTTAGATATTGAAATTTATGAATATCTCCTAATAAAGTAATAGCATGATCTGCGAATGTATCTGTGTTTACTAAATCATTAGTTAATTGAAATCCTGCATCTGTCGAAGCTTGATTAACCGCGCCATGATGAAGAGCTATCTTTATTTTATCATTTGGAATTTGATTGCCTCTAATAAAACTAACTGGCCTATCAGCAACACCCATAACATTAAAATAAACGTTACTAAATTCATATACTCCAGTATCTTTTAAATAAAATAAATTAGGATGTTTAATAGCATTAATAATAGGCTCTAACGCATCTAATCTGGTTTTATTGTTTAGATTCATATCATGGTTACCAGTAATTACAAGAGTATCTGTAATATCTGCTAATGATCTAAAGAAGTCTTGAATCAAATTAATTTGCTCAGGCGACATATCTGTTTTAGAATGAGCTATATCCCCTGCTACATAAATAATGGTATTTGGATTCTTATCTTTAAAGTCTTTACAGTATGAATATAACCTAGAAAATACGGTTCTATATTCTTCGTGTCTTTTTTGAAGTCTGATATGGATATCTGCAACGTGAATAATATACTTAATATTTTCTACAGATGCTCCTCCTATTTTATGAATTGTAATCATATATTTAATTTATACCTTATCAAGTCTGAAAATGATAATGGTTTAGTTTCTTTAATAATTTTAATCATTGGTTCAAATCCAATTTCATTTGGATCCTTTTCTTGAAGATTTACGAAATATACTATAATACCTTCTTTTATAAATTCCTCTGCTACTGCTAATGCTTGTTTTTGAGCATCTTTATCTAAGCAAACATAAATTGCTTTTACCTTTTTCTCTATTAATCGTTTACGTAATTCATCTGGTATTGTTTTTCCAAATAAAGGTATAGCATTTCTTTTAATTGTCATCGCATCTATTGCGCCTTCAACTAATATTACTGGTAAGTTCCAATTTATATAAAGCTCAAATCCAATTATATCTTTACTTACATTTGGATTCTTATGTTTAAATGATGAATCATAAAAATCTCTACCAACAAAGAAATTTAAACTTCCAGATATATTATAACTAGGTATAATAATCTTATGTTTATATTGACCTGAATTACAATATCCTAAATGATATTTAATAATATCAAAGTTAGTAAATCCTCTATCTTCCCTTAAATATTTTAAAGCATTTCTATAATCCGGAGTATTTTCAGCATCTAAAAAAGACTTATATTCTTTTGGTAATGATAAGTATGATGATTTATTTCCATGATATTCCGTGAATAGATTATTAATATCCTTTGTAATAACTCCTAAAGCATTATTTAGCTCTACGATCTTTTCATAACCAGTATTTAATTGTTTGTAAAGATTTATTAGTTTACGACCTTTTCTTTGACAAGTCCAACAATTCCATGGATTTTCTCCTTTACTGTTAGTCACCATTTGTATTTCTAATTTACGTTTATGGTGATTACAAAAAGGGCAGAAATGAGCTACATTACCATTTGAGGTTTTTTTGCCTTTTCCTAGAACTGATTCTACAGAAGAAATTAATTTTACATTATCCATCTATAGTAATATAATAAAAATTTTCTATTCTTCAAGCCATGCAGCAGGAATTTCTTTTGCAGCCCATAAATATCCATTTTTATCAGCCCAATTAGCATATGTAGTTTTAGATGCTTTTGATAATTTATTATTGGGAGTCTGGAATAATATACGAAGATCTATATCAGGATTACTAATTTTTACTAGTAAATGCTTTTTTCTGTCGATAGCCGTAAATCTTCCTTTAGTTTCGATATACATCTTTTCTCCGTTCTTTTTTATTAATATAAAGTCGGGAGTATATGATGCTACTCTTTCTGGAATTGTATATTTTAACTTTTCAGATTCATAACTCCATGTATTATCAGTCCTTTTAAGTTGTTCTGATATTGTATCTTCTAATCCACTACGAAACCCTTTAGATCTTGCTAATGCTCGTATTGAAAATTTCTTAAATGCTTTCTTTGACATAACTTATTTTTGTTGTTTTTAAGATCGATCGAAACTTACTTCAAAATTTAAATCCAATCCACTACTTTTTGGAATCGGAGAACCTAATTTTGCGATTGCGACTAAATCATAATCTTTATCATATAATCCTATTGTAGTAATATATGGAGTAAAATCAGTGTCAATTGCAAATGACATTAATGAACCAGTAGAATCATATAATGTAGGATTAGTGCTAGTATTATAATCATTCATAGGAACATTGATATAATATTTATACTGATCTATATCTATACTGCTTTTATATTTTAATGAAAAATCCTTAATGTCAAATGATCCGGTAATTAATTCGTTTTGGAAAGGAGAATAAACTACTATTCCTTGCTCATAAAATACATTACCAACTTTATTAGTTTGAAGCGCTAAATAATTGGCGTTAGTTAAAGTAGATAAAGATGTTATTTCTGATTGGGTTAATGATTTTCCATAAATCCTTACTTCATCAATTGCCCCATTAAATGGACTTTGAGATGCCATAGAAGATGATGAATATCCCCTTGCACCTACAAATATACTATAATTATTAGATACCTTATTTACTGTCGCATCTGCTACCGTACTTATTAAAGTACCATCTCTATATATTTGTAAATTACTACCCGTTTTTTGATATACGATATGATAAGCTTGATTAAGATTATTAATAGATGCTGACACTGTCGTAGTAGTTTTACCATCATATCTTTTAACAGTTAATGAAGCACTAGTATAATACATATCAAATGGATATGATGCTAATTGTGTGGCTGTATTATTGTTAATATAATATGCTTTACTAATAATTGATTGCGTAACTGCTGTAGAATATGGAGTCATCCATAAAGATATAGCAAAATCATTATCAAAGACATTAAACCAATTATTAGTAGTATTATTTATTTCGATAGCAGAATTTGTACCATTAAACTTAGCTTGATACCCATTAGTATAAGCAAATATACTCCAATTTATATTATTAAAGTTATCTGGAGTTGCTGTAAGAAACCCTGCAGTCATTAAATCAGCATCAAGATTAGTGATTGTATTTCCTGTTAATGTAATAAGTATACCATTAAATAAGTCCGTATTTGATTTATTTGGCAGATAATACCATATACTCGTTTGGTCATTATATACCCATAATGTATTATTATTAGAGTCTATTGAACCTGACGGAGATAAAGTTATCCATGTAGAACCTGCTGATAATCCAATAAATTTAAATTTAATTTGGTTTCCTGTTTCGGCCGTAGCTATATAATTAGTAGCAGGGCCTAATTCTGTATGAAAGCTTCCTGACGTACCTTGGATATACATACTAAAATTACTATTGATAGAATTTGCACCTGGAAGAATTTCTATTGTCCCTGTAGCCCCGGCAGTAAATGTTGTTGTAGTGCTTCCGCTATTAGGTATAGATATACCTGGTATAAATTCAATATTATTCGGTGTATATGTATTTGGTATTTTACTTAAATCAAATTCATCATTAAATCCTAAATATGTAAGCTCTCCTGTTACGAAGCTTGAAGTATTAATTCTAAGATCAGTTAATTCATAATTTCCATTATCTTGCAATGGAATAGATTCATTTTGAACTCCCGTTAAAGTTAAATAAACGCTACTAGGTTTAATTTTATCGCCTACTTTTATACGAGGTAAAGAATAAGTAATTAAATCATGGTTTAGTTTTCTAGAAAAGTTGCCTGAGCCGTAATTTATATATCCATATGGATTATAAAAATTATAGTATAGATGACTAATACCATAATAAGTATTTTTCATATATGACCCGTTTGAATTTGTTAATTCAGTATTTGCTAAAGAACTACTAATAGGAATTAATAAATTATTTGGATAAATACCTCTTAAGTATGTATAGCTAGAGCTAGTAAATGATGCTGAGGTTAAACTCCAGTTTTTATGCGCGGTATATTTAGTTACACTTGAGTCTCGTATTGAGCCTATTGATTTATATTCTGACATTAACCGTTACCTTTATTATAAATATCGATATGATTATATATTCAGTAAAAAAGCCCAACTTAATGAGCCTTTTACATATATCTTGAATTTTATTAAAAGTCTAACTTAACCTTAATTAAAAGTTCTCTATCAAATGATTTTAATAATGGTCTGCTTAATTTTGCAACTGCCACTAAGTTATAAGCAGCATCATACAATCCTACAGAAGTAATATATACTTGTGGATTACCTAAAAATGTAGGTTGGGCGAATGTATTACCAGATGATGATATAGTTACAAAAGAAGGATTACCTGAAAAGTTAAATTCATTATTAAATGCTCTTGCAAATACTATCTGAGACTTTACTGTTTCTTGATTTCTGGCAGTAAATCCATTTGATGTATTAATTGAAGCTGCGCCTGATATTGATGTAAATAATTTCCAAGCATTATTTCCTCCTGGAACTAAATCATTTCCTGCTGCAGTATATGATGCTGTTACTGTATTAAATGATAAATAACTATCTAGCATAGTACCATTTAAAACTATCAATCCTAAATCAGGATAAACTAGCCCGTATGAATTCGATACATTAATACTACCTCCAAAAATACCACCATTAACTGATCCTGAAACTATATTGTATATTTTACCACCATTAGTACTATTTACTGTTGCAGTATTATTGCTATCATCTATTAAGTTAAGCAATTTAAGTGAAGATGATACTCTAACATAGCTACCAGTAAAATTTGCATTAGGTACGCCATTCGGAAAACCAGATGAGCCTGATCTACCAGTTAATTCTGATAAACTTAATTGCCATGTACCAGCATTTAATCTTTCTTTTAGTCTAGCTCTATTAACCGCTATAACATAAATATTATCAGAATTGACGCCTCCATAAAATGTAAATTGCGCATCTGTCGGGCTTAATAAAATATTTTTATATTGTGAATATATTGCTCTTGTAGGAGAATCGTTTAATGATCCACCTCCAGAATAACTTCCACTTCCTTGTCTATTACCAAAAGTAATTGCAAATTGACCGCTTGCTGATGTGCTAGTGTCGCTAACTACATCATAATAATATTGTTTTTGAGTTGCAGTCATTAATGAACTAGTAAAATATGTAGTTAATGTACCAATATTATTAGCCCATAATGGGGCTGTTACTATCTGACCTGCTGTATTATTTACAATATCTGATGTTTGATTAAGCGTTTTAAATGTTGTTGCCATTTTTATTTTTTTAAAAGAAGGTTATATTATTGTTAAATAGTATTATATAAATGTAACTACTACTGGAATAGTTACACTTCCGCCTAATTCATTACCTTGAGCAATTATATTTAAAGTAGCTGAACTTCCAGGAAAGTCTGTTGATAATGCATATCTTTTAGGAAATAATTTAAATGCACTAAAAGTAACTATACTAGATAAAGCAGCTGCACTATCTCCTATAGCTGAAGTTGCAGCAGCAGTGCCTGCAGCAGAATTTGTAAGATTTGTACCCGTGACGGCAATTTCAAAATATCTAGAATCATAATATACTGTATATCCTAATACATCATTATTAAATGAATTAGGTTCTAATCCTAATGTAACTTGAATTCCATTACCGCCAGTTACAATTTCAACATCTCCTGTCGAAGTACGACGGAATTTAAAATCTGTAAGTGTAGAAGGTAATGCTTCTGTTTTAGCTAAAACTCTAGTATCTTTTGGTAATGTAATTAACTTACTTTTTAAATTTTGTTCTGGTATTGGAGATGCTTCTAATACTGGCATATTTTCTATAACAATACCATAATAATCACTTCCTAATGGATGTGCTGGATTCCATAAATCATAATCTACTTCATCATCACCTAATGCAAAATATGCAATTCCTAAACCATTAGTAGTACCTGCTGCTAATTTTTGACGACCTTTTGTAGTTAATATAGCGTCTACAGTCACGCTTGCGTTATTTAAATATCCCATATTGATATATCTTCTATTTTTAAATAATTATATGTTATCATTAATTGTTATTGGTTATTTTACCCTCCCAAATTAAATCCTGTCCTAACATAATTAGATACATTTGAATTAACGGGAGCAGTAGATCCTGCTGCTGGTCTATTTGTTACAGGTTGTATGCTTGGTATTGATGTCCTTGTTCCTGCAGCAGGATTAGTTGGGGTCACCGGATTTAAATTAAATCCTACACTCGAATAAGGTACTATTGCTGGATTATTTCTTACAATACCAGGTGTTACTCTAGTTATTATTATAATAGGTGATTTATCTGGTAAATCATTACTCCCAACATTATATCCTGGCGCTGATATTTTAGTACCATCAAATTTAGAATTCTTATATGCTTTAGATTCATAAATATAATCTTGGACTTCTGCAGCTCGGTATGAACTAGATAATGGATTATATTTACTAATACTAGCACTATATGCACTATCATATATTGGATAAAAAATTTGACGAGTTTTAGATAAAGCATTTTGTAATATTGCTGCTCCAGTAGCTTCAAATCTAATCATTAATGGAACTACACCAGTTCCGGCTATATATTTACTTGAGCTATAATTATAAACTCCTGCATTATTTAACGTTTCTGTATAATCAATGCTTGCACTATAAACAGGATATTCTCCAGATAATCTTATATCGTTTATATCTATAAGACTATTATACATTGGTGTTGATGCAATTACATCATCATTAATAATAAATTTATTACGCTCTAATATATTTTGCTTAATTACAATACTATTATCTAGTATTACTCTTGCTGGTAATAATTGCTTTAGTTGATCAAAGAAAGAATAATCATATACCGATAATAACTTTAATAATAAAGGCATGCTATTTTTATTCTTATACTTCTTCCAATATTGAAATTGTATAGTCCTTAAATCAGTATAATATGAATTATTTTGATCTCCAGGATCTCCAATATAATCATCCATATCAAAATATCCTAATTGATTATAGATGTCAGCATTTACTATTTCTTGAGGAGATAAATAAACACTTACTACATTAGTATCTTTTGGTGTTTGTTCTGATGTTTTAACTTCAGAAGATATATCTGTATCTAAAGCCGCACTTAATGAATTATCAATAAGTCTAATTTTTTGACTCATGATATTATCGCTTCCCAAACTAGGAACTGCTACATATGTCGTATAATCTTCGCTTCCTAAATCCGTAGCTTGAAATCCTGTTAATGTTGCATTAGATGCTATTGATCCAGAGAAACTAGGTCTTCCTTGATCAGGATGTACTGAAGGATAACTTCCTGTAATATCTGTTAAATATGAAAATGGAGCTCTAAAATCTAAATATGTAAAAGCATCTGGATCTACATTTCCTCCGTAAAATAATGGATTTTTGGTATATTCTACCATCGAAGCATTATTTAAAGTATATGACCAATACCTAAATTCGCTCATATTACCGTCAAAGGCTTTATTAGAAGCACTATAACTAGAAGACCCTATAAGTATATTACTTGAGCTATTATAGTATAAATTTGTGGCTGTAAACGAGCTAGATGAATTATAAATTATATTATCATATTTCTTAACAACGGCCGTTATTGTATAATTTGTAGATACTGTAGAATTAGTTAATGGATCTCTTGTTAATAATATTGATGTCCAATCTTCATTAAACATAGGAACATTATTTAAAGTACCGCTTACATAAGTGTTTCCACTTTGTCTAACATAATACGTTAATTGACCTTCTTTAGAACTATATCCCGATGGCTGATCGTAATTTATATAGAAAAATGGAGATCCGATATTATCAGTTCTTAATAATGTTCTAGGAAATAAAACTACATTAGGGTCTGGTTTAATTCTAAATTGAATTGAGTCAGGGTTTCTATTTGATGAATATAATTTAGTCCAAGGTATAGAAACTGAACCAGTATTATTTCCAAATTCTAATGAATATAAAAACTTATCAACTTGCCAATCCGGTCTAATATCTGCTACCGAAGGCCCACCATATTCTTTAATATTAATAATAGTAGAAGGAATTCCATAACAAGACATTAATGCTTGAATAGATCTTCTCGTACCTTTTGTTTTTAGTAAGTATGGTAAGTTATTTACGATACGATTCCAAATTTCTAAAGTATATTGTTCTGTAGATATTGTTGGTAAACTACCTGATTGAAGATAATTTCCGTTAGCATTTAATCCAGTTACATATTGCCATAAACTATCTTTCTTTTTAGAGTTTGTTAATTTCCATCCAAAAGAATCTGCAACCGTAGTTAATAATTCTTTACTTATACCATCTAAAGGGTGTTCTTCTCTAGAATGTATCGACTTTAAATGATTAACGTAAGTATATATAATATCAAAGTGATGGCCAATCATATTCACGAATATAAAGTATTCTGAATTTCTGTCATCTAAAGATAATGCTGCTGGTATTGTTTTTATTAGAGAATTGATATTTTTTCTATCATAATCTAACATTATTGCTAATGTATCTTCTGCGTATGTTTTAACAATATTAGATTTAGTACTTTGTAAAATATATCCTGTATTAGGATTTAAAGACCCTGTAGTATAATTATCTACCCAAAAGTTATATGATTCTAACCAATTTAAACTACCTGTTGTAGTTTTTGGCCAAGGACTAATACTACCAGTATAGAATGTATACAAGCTTCCTGAATCTGTACCAAAATATAAATACTTCTCAAAATCATCAAATCCATTAATAATTTTATTACGCTTTTTAGCAACATCAATAATATTTGATTCTTTAATAGTTTGATTAATATTATTAAGACTCGTTAATTGAGCATTATAATCTTCTAATAACTGAACCTTATAATAAAAGTTATTAAATCTTTCTTCGGCTGAACTATAAAATATAAATTGCTCTGGTTTACTATAATCAATATTTAACTTAATACCAGTTAATGATTGTCCAAAATACGTATCTATAATTTGTTGAGAAGTAGATAAATTAACATCTAATAAATCATTCCATGTTTGAAATCCAGTTACTGACCCTTTAAAAATATCTAAATCTATATCAAAGTTCGGCGATTGAATAAGTACCGAAGGATCTATTATTTCTATATTTTGAGCATATTCTGCTATATCACCATATCTAAATACTACTTCATCTATTTGACAAAGCTGTTTAATTTCAAGACCAATTGGCAATGGCTCATATAATTTTATTAAAATATCATAAGCCGGTGCTGGCCCTAAATCTATATTAATAATGCGTATAAATCTATCTTGACCAAAATTAACATATAAATTATTAAAATTAGTACCAGTCGTTAAATATTGAGTAAATTGTGATCTTGTAAGGTCTGCTGTTGAAGAGGATGTTGATGAGCCTGTTTCAGCAGTTTTTATATCTACATTACTAAAATCAAAAGGACTAAGCCCAACTTCGCCGCTAACTGGAGGTTTTGGTGCAGCTGGAAGTATTTTTCGTCCTAATTTTATTTCTGTCCTAGTAGAAGAAATTTCTTGAATAAATAAATTATTAGGATTATCTCCACCTATAAATCTATTATAAGAATTAATCGTATAATAATATTTTCCAGAGTTTAGATTTGACTGATCAAAGTATTTATTGAAATTAGGAATATTTAAATACTTAGCTGAGACTACTGCGTTTAAATTAAATCCTGCACTTGAATAAGGTATTATTGTAGGACTTGATGTTTGAAATTCTTTAGATGTATTTTCGACAAAACTATTAAGTAATAAACCATTAAAGCTATATATATTTACTTCATATTTACTACGAGCTGCTGTAGGAGTTGAAGTAATTATATTAGGATTACCGATAAGTTGAATATCAGCATCACTAAAACCGATATTATATACTGGCTGATCTGTTTGAAGTAATTTATCTATTGTCATTTGTTATTCTGGTAATAATGTAAATGTTGATCCTGGGTATATTTCCATTATAAAATTATCTGGCATCTTTATTACGGGTAAATAAATAAAATCTGTCTCACCTCCCAAACCATAACCAGTGTCTAATAAATCTATTGTAAATAATCCGGTACTATCTCCAGGTTTATATGTAAATGCTATATTATCAGTTCTTTCAATACCATTTCCTATAGGCTCTGATTTACCATTAAAAAACTTAAAAAATTGTATTTTAGTTGTAGCATTACCTTGATTAATTGTATTTAATCCTACATATCTATATCGATATTTTATAGTAGCTTTTAAAGTATAGAATGCTTTACTATTAGCATCTTGATATAATGTAGCCCCTTTGTCAGTTACGTTATATGTAGACTTACCATTAGTTTGTATAGCATTATAATATATGCCGTCTGAGCTTGATAAAATATCAAATCCAATTTTTTCGCCATAAAATTTACCGTTATATGTTTTGTTTGGTGCTGCAGATGATGATACTCTAATACCTACTTTACATCCACCTAATGCATTAATTTTTTCTTGAGTTAAATTTGCACTTAATACATTTATAGTTGTATTTGCTGTTGCTATATCAATCTCTAATTTATTAATTAATGCATCTTTATCAATAGTAGGAACCAATTCTGTAAATTCTCTTTCGTCTAGTAAAAATCTATTATATGTATTAATAGATATTGTACTTGTTATACATGGAATGCTTAATAATAAAGAACCACTTTCTTTAACTATAACTTGACCTGCGCTATTTCTTTGCATATTATATTATACTAAAAACCTCATCACTTTTAAAATATTTTATTGTTCCGCCATTTAAAATTTTAAACGTAAATCTATAAAATCTATTTTTCTGTAATGTATTAAAATTAAATAAAAAGAAGTTACTTGTACTATCGCAACTTATTTTTGTATAGTCACTATATGGTATAAGTGCTTCGCCAGTATAATAATCCTCTACTTGATAATATGAAGTTTGAGGAAGATATTGTACTATATTATAAGAACTACCCGTAGAAAATGTCCTTGCCGGGAATAATGGTCTGCTAACTATTCTTAACTTTTCAATTGAATCTTGATCATATTGTTTATTAAGATTCTTAGCTATAATAGCATATTTATCTGTATTTATAGGTGGTAAAGAACCTGTAGTAAATACTGAATCGTCCCATGCTAACTCTAATCTTGGAGGATATATAGTATTAGTTTCGCTACTAAAAAATTGAATAGGACCATATGTGTCTGTACTATATTCTAATGAGCCTGATATCTTAATTATAAATCCTTGTTCTTTTAAAGAACCACTTAACCAAGCATTTACGATATTAGATACATTTAAATTTAAATCTTGAGTAATAGGAGAATATTCAAATGATTGTTTTGAGCCTGATGCTTGATACCAATTACATCCTCCTGTTGATGTAAAGTAACTAGCGCTTACACCTGATGCAAATGACCCCGTTCTCCATAAAACTGTTTCTGTTGCATATTCCCAAGAAACTCCATTTGTTAATACTGGAATATAATTAACTTTACCTGTTCCTAAAGTCCATGACTGAGATATTGGATAACATTCTACTGAATATTCTACTGGAGTATTTACTGCTTCTAAACTATATAACTTTAACGTTGAATTTAAACTTCCCGTAGTTAAAAATCCGTTAGTACGAAGATTTGATACTGATTGACTTACCTTAAAATTTATTAAAATTCTAGATACTTCAATCATAGTATCGCTCGTAACTATTTTTTCTAACTCCAATATTTCATCTAACCCTGCATTTAAAGTAGGATCTCTTTCATAAATTGTAGCGTCTTGATTTGAATATAAATGATAAATCATATTTTTATTTAATTACTTTATGAAACTACTCTACCTTTAATATCTTTATTTGGATATTTAATTTCAAAGATACAAGGATCTAAACTAGGATAAATTACTCCATTCCTTATAGCTTTAGTTATATCATATTTATTATTTGAATATCCTATATCATTACCTGTTAAATTAGTAATAGTAATATTTGATACTGTTTGTACGCCATCAACATTATCTAATTCAGAATATAATTTTGATATTACGATAGGCTGATTAACTTGCCATTTAGTAATATCGAAAATTTCTTTTAACTTAGCAATACACTTTAATAATACTTCATTACTATTATATCCTGGTAATGCTATAATACTAAAATCTAATCCTATATTTACAATATAAGCATCTTTAATATTAACTGCATCAGTAATCATTCTATATTGCTCTAAATACGTTTGTAAATTAGTTTTAATGATAGAATTTAAAGGAGTTAAGTTTGTATTATTATCATAACCTAAAACATATAAATCCAGCGCCAATTGATTATCGCTAACATTACCACCATTGGTTACTTTATCTTTTGCTTGAGTAATATATGCTTTTGCTACAGACCCAAATCTTTGTGGCAATGAATAAACTCTAATAATATAATCTTCTACTGTTACAGCTCTATTTTGAGATGCAAAGTTTGCAATTGCATTATATCTAATTTCATCAATAGTCTCTAAACTTTTACCGCCTACTGCAGGCATTGGATTATTAACTGCTATTGAGTTTTTAATTCTAGTAAATAAAGCTTGATTTAATCCAGTACCATCAGAATCAAAAGTTACACTTGTAATTCCGGTTAATGTATCAGACTGAACATTTGATTCAATTCCTCCGCCTGTAGTATATCTAACTGTTAGTGTAGTATTTGCAGGTGCTAATCCATAAGTTTTAGAATATAAAAAATTACTAGGATCTATCGAATAGTCTATAATAGATGAATATAACGAACTACCTACTAAATCTGGATTTGGAATTAATTCCTCATCTGCTGAAGTTGAAACTCCTGCTCCGAATTGTAATGTAATTGTATTATCAGCATTTACTCTAGTCTCAAATCTTCTAGATACCTTTTTTAACTTTAATAAATAAGGAGATACCCCTGATGAACCAGAATAATTCATATTTGAATATTGGTCATTCTTAACTTCATCAAAAATTGTATCTTGGGCTAAATAAGGAACTTCATACCATTTATTGTTATCTGAATCTACTATATCTAATATCTCTATAATATTAGTTTCATTTAAAATAATCTTATCATATCTTTTAGGAGTGCCAAAAGTAAATGTTTGGGATTGAATAGTTCCTGCTACTGCTCTAGCTTTTTTCTTTAATAAATAATATACTGGATTGTTATTATTATCTACCTGATAAACTGATAATGCATCTGCTCCTGCTAATGCTATTGAGCTAGAAGTATAAACTACAGGATCAATTGTTCTAAATTGAACATTCGTATTAGTAGCGCTAACAATCATTTCTTGATTTACAGATAAAGAATAATTCCAATCTGGATAATAAGTTGAGCCTGATTGAATTGCAGGTAATAATTGAAATACCTCTAATTCAACTGTCGCAGGTACTGTATTTTTTGGTTTATATCCCCTTTCTTGAGCTAATTGTAATAAATTAGATCTTTCAGTTGCGTAAGATAATAAACTTTCTTTTAATTGATTATCTGTATAGTATGAAAGAACATCGCCAACATACGACGCCATTTCAATAAACATCATACCTGGTGAAGTTTCATTGAAATCATTATATGTATTAGGGAAATAGCTCTTAGCAAACTCTATAAGAGATTGTCTAAAATTGCTAAAGTCCTTATTAATATACTTTATATCTTTTTTTGTATTGTTATTTAACATTATAATATAGCTATAGTTCCTGATTGATTAATATCTAACACGATAGTTTGATTAGCGCCTTGATTTGAAACTCTAAAATTAATAGTTACTGATAATCCATGCTCTGCTTGAGCACCTAACGCATCTATTTTTTGTTTTATATCTATGTTATTTATTATAATATATGGCATCCAAAAAGAAATAGCAGAGCTTATTTCATCTTTTAAATTTTCGCCTACCTCTGTTGTATTTGGATCAAATAATAAATTCATTATACCCGTTCCAAATGTCGGTAAATATCTTCGCTCTCCTTTACTTGTTAGCAAAAGGTTTTTTAAGTTAGACACTGCTTGATCTTCAGTACTGTAAGATAGTTCAAATAACCCTTTACTAGCGTTATTAAGTGGTAATTTAATACCTACTGCGACATCTTTTTCAGTATCTATTACAGGAATCTTACTTAAAATTCTTGCCATCTTTATTTACCTTTTTTAGCATTAATAGCTTTCATCAATGCCGTATAATCCTTTGTTAAAGCTTTTTCAACCGAAGGATCTAAATTTTCTATTTGAACTGGGCGACCGTCTATATCTGTTTTTGGTAATATTGCTGCTGGATTAGATGACATCGTTGACATATTTCTCATTGAAGGCCATTCATCAAAATCATTATGATTCATTTGAACCGGATTATACTCTTCTTCTAAAATACCATGAAATTCTTTATTAGAGAATCCTGCATTAGCAGTCTCATTTAAAATTTCATTAAGTAACGGATTACTAGAAAACAATTCCTTTTTAGTATTAGGTACTGGTTTTTTTGCTGTATTTAATGTCGGCTGCGCTTGACGCGTTAGTGCTTGAGTTGTTTTTGACGAAACTTTATCTAAGCTTTCATAAAGATAGTTCATTTCAGAGTGAACGGCTGCTTGAACTTCTTCTTTAATAATTTGTCTTAATTGCTTAAAGAATTTACTTGTATCCATATTGATTCTTTATTATAATTATCTAGTATAATAAAATCTCCGGTACTTTTTAAAGTTTTACTTTTGTAGATTTAAATAACCCGCTACTTATAAGACCTTGAGCCGGCCCACCTAATCCCGGAACGGCTGAATTTAGCCCAGATGCTAATGCCGTTAAAATAGATTCTAATTGTTCTCCATTAACTGCTGAATATACTGCCGGAAATCCTAAATTAATCGTCGTTGCTTCTAAAGTAATATCTTTAGATGATTGCAAAACTATACCACCTTTACTAGATATTGATATTCCATTTTTAGATGATAAAGCTATTTCTTTTTCTTTAGCATTTAATACTATTCTATCCGAACTCATTACAATTTGTTTTCCAGATAAATTTGTACTAAACGTTCCTATTTTAATATTAGTTGTTCCTAATGGACCTGCCAATACTAAAGGTAATCTTTGGGTTGAGGTTAAATAAATAGATGAATCATCTTTATTAATATCCTCAATTCTAAATCCGTTAGGTGCTAATCTTTTTTTAGTATTTGATATGATTAGTATAGGATCTCCAGGGTTTCCTAATGTCCATGTTGGTTGTTTTGTTATTCCTGACGTACCATTTACTGTCGAACTTAATCTAATTGAATTACCGCTTCTTCCTTCAACTACTACATCACCTTCAAATAATTGTAAAGCATTTTGACCATTTAATGGTTTAAATGTTTTCTTTGTTCTTGCTGGAGTAGATGCGTTTGGGGAGAATGATGCTCCTAATGATGCGTTACCATAACTGGTTTTATTTGATTGAGGAATTTCGCTTGAAGTAGGTACACCATTATAATTAATACTTGACTGAATGTTAACTGTCGATAAATAATAGTTAGTACCTTCTTTACGGAAATTACCTGCAAATGCAGAAGCTGCTGTTACTATTAATACTATTTCTCCAGGAACTGGAATAGTCCTTATATGAGTATCTAAAGGTATTGCAGTGCTAGCATTTGCATCACTACTTCCAGGACGGCTTAAATACTTAAATCGAATAGTATAATAATTTTGTATAGTATCTACTAAAAATACCTCTATTACTTCTGCTGATTCAAACATTATTTAATGGTTTTAGATAAAGATTCTTCTATATCTTTATTGATTTGTGATATTCCTTTTAAATCGCTTTGAATTTGTTTTAATTCATCTGGAGATAAAATCCAATCTGCGGGTTGGTCTGCTTTTTGTTTAGCATCAGACGCTAACAGTCTTTGAACGACGGAAGTCATTTTAATTAACTGCTCGTCGTTCTTAACTCCTACATCTAAATATTCTTTTATAAGAGGAACAATTACCGCCGCATCATTAATGTTTTTTACTAGCGGTGATAATTGTTGAATTAAATTGTCTATTTGTCTATTTTTTTCTTTTTGATTACCATGGATTTCTTTAAATACATCTGCTAATGAAGTACTACCATAGATTGAATCATTTATATTTGCCATAATTATCTTTTAAATAATTATCTCTTAGTCTTAGTCTTTTGTATTCTAATTAATTCTTGAACTTTATACGGATCTAATCTTATCGAATCATATATTTGATAATTCTTATATAAGATAGCATATATAATCTTAATATTATTGACTGTTTTAGTTATTATTTGAGTTTTTAATCCTGTTCTTTCACGAATTAAAATATATAAAGCCTTCTTATTAAAATTTTCTATGTTATCCCTTGTTCTAAATAACTCTAATACCGAATCTGCGACCATCATTTCTTTTTGAGATTCAAATAAAATAGGTAAATTTGCATCTACGAAAGTTATAAACGCTTCAACAAAGTTATGGGTTTCTTCTACGAAATCCTTATATGCTTCTTCATTTATTAAATTACGTTCAATATCTATATTTTCTGTATCTACATTACTCTTTAATTTTTTATGACTCTTATTAATAAATAAGATTAAGTAATTTCTAGCAATAACCGAGAAATAAGAAAATGCTTTACCACTTGCATGTACATACTTTCCTAATCTTTCAGCTAAAAAAGTAATAGTATCATTAGATAATTCTTGATATGATTCTGTATATTTCCAAGCTTGTAATTTAAAAATCCAATTTTCAACTATCTTTTCAAATGGGGCTTTTATACTTTCATTATATATCCTACTCTTCTCTGCAAAGTCTGTAGACTGAATATAATTACATATAGCATCTTCCGTTGCTTGAGTAAAATATTGTTTTTTATCTATTGCTACTTCCATCTTCTTTTTCTATTTTAAGTACTAATTCCTTAGCATCTTCTACTGCTATCTTTAACATACTAAATGTTTCTCCAACTTCATCATCAGTCTCAAACATTTTTTTTCTGTCTATCTCTTGCATTTTTTGTAGCAATGCTGTAAATTGATATTGAAGAAATAAAATATCATCTGTCTTAGTTAATATAGCTTCTTCTTGTTTCTCTACTTTAATAAACAACCTGAATATCATGTACCAAGATGCTAAAAGTAATAGGGTTAATATTGTATATGTCATATAAGTTATTTTTTAAAGAAGTCTTTAAATAAATCATCTACAGATGCTTCGCTTGAAGTAAATACTGCTGCTGTAGTTGCTTTATTAGATTTAACTATTGTTGTTGGAATTGTTTTATCTTTTGGTAATTTATTGTCATGTTCTATTCTGCTAGCTAAATGATCTGCATGATGCAAAATAAATGTAAGATTACTTTTTAATCCAAATTCTGGTTTGAATGCCATATAATAACCTTTATTAGCTTCAGAATACATACCGTCATGTAATTTAATTGCTAAATATTCTGACTCCGTTACTTCGATACCATATTTTTGTAAAGTATATAAACTTCTATCTGGCACTTTCATATAATGTAATTTACCATTAAGTTCATATAATGAACCTTGATTTTTACGATGCCAATCTGAAGGATTAGGTATATAATAAGGTTCTTTAGGTGCTCCTGCTTTTCCTAAATCATGATTGATAGCTGAAAAAATTAATTCTTCTTTAGTAAAGCCTTCTAAACTTGCTCCCATTTCTCCCCAAGCATCATATAATTTTTCTGAGCATTTTACTACTCTAATAACGTGGTCAATATAACCTCCTACAAAGCAGTTATGATAATTTTCATTACTAGCTGCTGGTGCAAACATTAAATCGCTTTGAAAATCCCCGTACATTGTTATTAATGCTGATTTTCTAGGCTCTTCTATATTTGTCTCGATAATCGAAATAAATTCATTCCAATTATTCAATAAATCATTTTCTGTAAATTCCATTTATATTATTTTGTCTATTAATTTTAAAGTTAAAGCTTCTTCTGCGGTAAGATACCAATCTTGCTTACATTTATCTTCCCAAAACTTAGATTCGATTCCTGTTTTTTCTTCTAACATTTTATAACCTATCATTTCTAAATGCTTAAAATGTTCTAAAGAAGTTTTCATATTATGAAACTTATCTTCCATTGAATAAGAACCTTCATGTAACATTAAAGTAGAATATTTACTCATAGCCCTTAATCCAGTTCCCATTGCTAAAATCCAGGCGCCTGCAGAAATTGCTTGACCTCTACAAACTACATTTACTTTAAATGATAAAGAATTTATATAATCTATAATTCCATTCATTTCATAAATGTCACCTCCTGGAGAATTTAAAGAAATAGTAATTGGATTATTTTTTTCTTCTTCTGTTCTGTATTTAGTAAATACTCTAATTGCGGTCATTATACCATATAAAGTTTCATTACCTTTTATAGGGCCATGTAAATAAATTATTTCATCATCTATATTAAATCCATAATCTATTTGTTTAAATAAATACTCTGGAGTATTAATATCATAATCTGATTCATATACTTCTGTAATTGATGATTGATCGGCTAATTGATTAGTGTTATTTTCCTTGTAAGGATCATATTTTTTTTCTGTCATATATATAATATAATAAAATATTTTCAATTAAACAAAAAAAATCTTCACTGAATTAACAATGAAGATTTTATGGTTTAGATTAATTTTAATAATCTCTAAATAATATTCTATACCTTTATATTACTTTTAAATAAAAGGCTCATTACGTTCGTTAGAATGTATTTACTGATAATCATTAGGCTCTAACTCTATCATAGAAATAACTCCTTCTACTTTAGCTCTTACCTGTTGAATAATTTCTACTACTCCCTCAGCAGTTAACGTACGAGTATCTAACCCTTTTACGATAGTTAATAACTGGATATTTATTGCGTCCAGTTTTGTTTGTGTTTGTTGTTTATATCTCATAAATTTTTACTTTGTTTTATAACTGCCGTATTTATATTAATAATATATAATATAATATAATAATATATATATAATTATTGTAGTTTCCATATTTTATGTCTCCCTATTCATATTATAATAGATTTTTACCATATTTCCTAATCTTTCAGCAAAATACTTTTTCTAAAATTTAAAAGTCCTTGCTCTTTACCTTTACATTCTATCATAACATCTACATTAATACCGTAAGTTTCTATAGGACCGTTAATAAACTCACTATGGGCTTGAGGTCTAATCGTAGAATCGTTAAGATGAACTGACTTACCTTCAGAATAATGAACTACAGGTATAATGTCATAAGGCCAAGTCCTAGTTGCTGTCTGTAAAGCTTCAAATTCTGAAAGGCCTCCCGTGCAAAAAGAATGATGATGATAATCAAAAACGATAGGAACACTACATTGTGAATGAACCATTTCGTATAATTCTTTAACAGACCACATAGACTCTTTATCATCATTCTCTACAGTTAATCTAGATAAACAAGCATCGCTAAGACGTCTTATATTTTTCACCCAAGTATTAGCAGCTAACTCTTTATTATTGTATGTAGCACCAATATGTATATTAATTTTATTGTATACTGACTCAGATAACTCTAATAAATCAAAAACCTTAGAATGGTTTTCAAGCTCTATAAGCGTCTTTTTAACTACAGCTTCATTAGGAGATGCTAATAAATTAAAAGGCCCAGGATGAGCAGATAATCGGTGGTTATGAAGGCGAACATAATGCGCTATCCTCTCCATAACTTCTTTTATTTTATGATAATCTGGAAGTTGGGTAAATTCATACTCACTACACCAAGGAAAAATATCACTACTAATACGAAAAAACTTAATGTCATTTTCTTCATTCCAAATAATAACTTTTTCAAGGTCAATTACATTCTTCAATGCTAATTCAGATGCATAAGGTAAGCCCTTTGCTAAGAACGTAGCGCGTTTCATTCCACGATTCGTGGTTATTTTACTTTTTTGCAAGTGCATATTAATGCACGCATATCCTAAGTTTCTAATCATATCATAAAGATAATGATAATATTTCAAATAACCTAATTATTTTTCAGTAAAAAAGCCCTTTCGGGCTTAATTTAAACTTGTCGGGTGAACTACTTCTAATAAGTCAAATACTTCTAAATGCCTAAATCGTTTTCTAAGTTCATGTATTTCAATATCTAATAATAAATTCTTTCCTTTAGCAGTTAAAAAAATATAACCATCATTAAATAAGAAGTTTTTAGTGGAATTCATTGAAAATTTATTATTAGTAGCAATTACTAAAATGTCAGGCAATAATACGATATGTACGTAGTTTGGATCTTTACTATTTTCATCTATAAACTTAAGCATTTTTTTAGAAAATAGCTCAGGAACTTCATTCTTTTCTTCATCTTCATAATCTAAATCCTCAGAATCTTCATCATTATTTATATCTTCTGGATTTTCAACCTCTAAACATAAATCAAATAAAAATAAAAGTTTTTCGCGATTAGGTAAACTACTAAAAAAGTCATAATCTGCTTCACTAAGGAAGATGCTGTCATATACTAAAGATGTTTGTGTCATTGAAAATTAACTTTAAGGGCGATTGAATTAAGAATTTCTTTAGTCTCTGGAGATAATGATTTATCAAAGTCTTCGATATATGTAATAATATCGTCAACAATCTTTAAATCAAAGACAATATTTTTATTTTCTAGTTTAGCTTGAAGATTATATAGCTTATCCAATACTTCTTGTTTATCTTTATTAGAAGTATATTTATCACCCATACCATTTTTAATAGCAATAGGTCCCATTATTCCTGATAAATCTATATTTTTCATATCTTCATCTTAATCAATAATAAATATCTTTGACTTATTATTTGATCTAGAAGAATGTATTTTTGTTGCTCTAATTTTTAATCGATCTATCTTAATTTCATCCTCATTAGTAATTCTTTCAGGATGGGTTCTATTAAAGTTTTGAGTGGTTCTGCAACATATAAGAGCTTTATTCCAAGCTTCTTCTTCTGTATTAGTGCTCTCAATTAAATATTCTTCAAATAAATTAATAATAGAATCATCAGTTATATCTGGAATACCAATATAATACTGCCCATACTCTTTAAAAGACTTAGCTTTCGGATAGTATTTTTTTACGCGTTTAGTTACCGTTTCTATTCTCATACTAAGATAAATTATCTAAAATATTTGTTAATTTATTAAGATCTATTCCACGATTAACGGCACTAAAAAATGCTTCTTTTGCTGTTTGGAAATTTTGAGTATTTCGTATATACGCATCAACGCTGTCATCATCTACTTCTTCTAATTCTTCAAGAACTGCCTCTTTAATTTCCTGCAATTCTTTTTTTGAATAGCAATTTCCAATGTATTCAATTACATCATCTAATTCTACATCGATGTCTACTTCTATTTCTCTTGAAATTCTCATAACTTTATTTGTTTTTTAATTTAATTTATATTCTATTATTATTGGGTCATTTATCGGTCTATATCCTACTGTACAGATACTAGCATTAATAAAATCTATACCATTAGCACTTGTTATACCATATCCTTCATGAATATGACCAAATACATGTATTTTAGGTTTAACAATATCTACTCTATCTAATAAATCTTTACACCCAACATTTAACTGGTCTCTTATCGTAAAGTCGCACATATATTTTGGTGGGCCATGGGTAATAAGTATATCAGTATCATCAGGAATTAATTTCCATTTTTCTGCTAATTCAGGGCCTCTAGGTAAATTAAATGCCCAATTATGAAATTCAGGCTGCCAAGGTGACCCATAAAATTTAATACCATCAATTACTATTTCTCGATCTTCTAAATAATAAATATTATCAGGTAATTCAGATAACAATGATGGTATCCATTCTGCCTTAGCTTCAAAAGATAAATCATGATTACCAGCAATAAATATAATATGTTCAAAATCTTTAGATTGTCTTTCTAACCATCCAAAAAAATCAGACACTTCATACTTATTACCTCTTCCTGTAAAGTCTCCGGCATGAATTAAAATATCACCTTTAGGTAATATAATATCTTCATGCATTGTATGAGTATCGCTAATTAAAACTATTTTTTTCATTTTGGTATACTATTAATCTTTCTCTATATAATTTTGTAAAATCCATTTCTAAATAACCAAACGTATTATGTATATCAGCATAAATTACTTCTAATAATGACATAAACATTATTGGGTCATTGTAAAACTTTTTAAGACCCCATATATGCTTTATAGATCCTTCTGGAGAATTAGGATTTGAATGATCTAATTTTGGCATCCAATTTACTGATGACCCTTTAAAATCTAGATTCGTTAAAAATACGTTAGATATTAAAGAATCGAAATTTAAATTTAAATCATTACATAAAACAGATACTAATCTTTGCTCAATAAATAACGTATAAACATCTTTACTTTTTGACTTAACCTTTAAATCTAAATCAACAATCTTAGAAGCCATATCATACCAAGTTTCTATTAATTTAGTATTATTAATATACATAAATGAACAATTTATTGGTAATATATCCCAATCTAATTTAATAAAATCTTCCTCTAATAAAAATAGCTTAGGGTCTAAATATGGATTATGTTTATATTTTAAATCAAAGGATTCATAATGAAATGCAATAAAGTCTTTTGACTCATCCCACGAAAATTTATTAGATATCCACAAATCTATATCTATTATACAAAACTTAGATTCTGCCTTAATTATATTATTTGCGGCATATATCTTTGGATAACTCCAATATTTTTTTAATGACCTTTTATTAGGTATATTATCTAATATTTCGGTGTTTATTTCGTCATATAGCACGTCTAAATTATATTCTTTAATAGACTCTAGAAAGTTAGAATTACAGTATAAACGAATAGGTCCATAATGTTTTTTCCAAAAAAGAATCGATGCTAAATGAGCTGAAAAATCTATTAAATTACCTGTAGATTTCTTGTCTCTTTGAAAATATATATGGTATCCGATCATTAATAAACATTTAACATTACTGAATCCTTAGAATATAACTTAGTAATAATTACCTTTGTATTTTCAAAATATTGCATAGATATTTCAAAGGCTCTTTGAAGCATTTGCATACTAATAGGATTACCTTGTTGACATATAAAATCCATTAAAGGTTGATGAATACTTCCTTTAGTATCAGTCATATACTCTGTTATTAAATCTATTGCATCCTGCATTTGCACTTGGCCTTTATAACCCGATACAATTATATTTTTCATTCTATCTAATTCCATATTAATCTATATTATGTTCAAAATACTTTATATCTTCTATTGTTCTTCTTTTACCTTTCCAATCCAATCCATAACCAAAAATCCATTCATCATTAATTTGGAAACCATAATAATCTACTAAATAAGAACTGGTAGGTCTGCTTATTAATGCTACGGTATAAACTTCTTCAGCCCCTAAATTAAAATAAATCTCTTCTAATTTTTTAAAGGTATTTCCGCTATCAACGATATCATCTACTAACACTATTATTTTATCTTTGATATTTTTATCAAACGTAGAGTTAATTGTTAATCCTTGAGTAATAGTCCCATCAGCATAACTAGATACTTGAATAAATTCTGTTTCGATATCTAAATCTAATTTACGAACTAAATCAGTATAAAACATAAATGCTCCGCGTAATACGCAAACAAATACTACATCCGATTTATTTTTAAATTTCTTAGATAATTCCTTAGCTAATGAATCTATACGCAATTGAATTGCTTCTGACGATAATAATGTTAACTCCATTTTTCTATAATGCTTTGAATGTCCTTAATTGATTTAACTCCCGAAAATGCATCTACCGGTTCTGAATCTTTAATAAAGATAAATGTAGGTATCGATTTAACTTCATATTTAGATACTAGCTCAGGATTGTCATTTATATTAATCCTATTAATAATTACTTTAGAGCTATCTAATTCTAACTCTAATTTATCGATTACAGGCTTTAAAGCTCTGCAAGGTGCACACCAAGGAGCACTCATATATAACACTTCTAACATACTTAAAAATAATAAATTTTCTTCAAAGATCCTAATAAAAAGATAAAAAAACAGCGATTTTTAGTCGCTGTTCTTGAATATCAATGAATTAAAATTTTATGATAATAATGAATAATATTCTTTAAAATGCTTAATACGATCTGCTAATCCAATAGTACCACCATTAACTCTTTTAGTTACCGCAGTAACTGCTGCATCATCGGAACCTTTATCACATAAAGACCATAATTTATTAGAATCAAAGAAAAAAGCTGCTGATGCTAATGGATATTTAGTAGCAACTAAATCCGGATTAGCTACGCAATCTTCACCAATAAATTTAGTGAATCCTTGATAATTTGATTTTCCGGTTAATTGAATATAACCACGGCCTCTAAATTTATATCCATCCTTAGAAGCTTCATCTCCATTACCCATTCTTGATGCATATACTTTAGAAGCAATTTTTTCTGGGTTACGAGCATAACTTTCAGCTATAGTACCAGGGAAGTATTTAGGAAATATCTTCTTTAATCCATCCGCAGAATAATTAACGTTTTCAGATACTGCTTTAAATCCACCTGATTCATGACCGCATTGAGCTAAGAAATGAGCTAACCTTAAAGTATTGGTAATATTGAATTTTTTAGCAGTGTCAGCTATTTGAGAAATAACTGAATCAGGTATATGACCTTTCAATTTATCCAATTTAAATTCTGAGGTTGATACTGGAGCAGCTGCTGCTACTGGCGCTGCACCGAACATTTTAGTCCATGTGCCTTCACCTACTAAACCATCGGCAGTTAAACCATTTGCGGCTTGCCATTCTTTTACTTTAGCTTCTGTACCTGGTCCAAATGCACCGTCAGCTGCTAATCCTAATTTTGTTTGAAGTTTTTTAACGTCTTCACCGTTTGATCCGTTTTTTAGTAACATAATGTATTATATAAATGATATATTATAAATATACACTATCATTAAAAACTTGGTCTTTCCTAAAGACTCGAACCTCAATTCTGTGGACCAAAACCACATGTCCTGCCATTAGACGAAGAAATAATGATTTGAGGTATTAATCAGATTCGAACTGATGTACAAGCTTTTGCAGAGCTTTGCCTAACCACTCGGCCACGATACCAATATAATAAACTATTGAGCGAATCACCACTAGTACACTCTCTTGGGGCAGATAGTCAATCTGAATAGAATCTTGTCCTATTATCAATCCCATATGGTTATCACACCATTTCTTATCATATTGGGCATACTATCTGGTGATGAAGCCAAATCGTGTAGTCAGGACAGGATTCAAACCTACAATGGTTGTTAGCGGCTTTGTTGATGGGCGGTACAGCTTCCACACTGCATCTCCCAATACCAATTCTAACTCAGCGTCTACCATTCCGCCACCTGACTAAATACTTTCTTAGAACGTTACTGTATATATTGTTCTAATAGAAATTTCATCTGCCTTGTATTTGCTAATTTCTGGATCCTTAGCTACTTCAAAGTCTACTGATGAACCGTTCTTGGTTTCAATCCACATCTCTTTAATAAACTTAGCAGATGTGATTTCATTTTTGTCGTTGCGTTCAATTTTGAAAATGGCAACGAATTGGTTGTTTACTCTATTCATGTTGTTTGTTGTTAATGATGATAATGGTGTTGTAACTGAAGAAGCATAATGAGCTCCTGTTATGGTACCGGAACCAATTAGTCCGGTACCTGATGATAAATTTTCAAACATAATTATTTATTTTTTTGGGTTTTGTTGCGTAGCCTGGAGTCGAACCAGCCCTCAGGGTTATGAGCCCAATGTGCAACCACTTACACCATAACGCAATTTTATCCCCGACTTTAGCTTAGGATTATATATAAGCAGCTGCGGTAACAGTCTTATATAGCTAATTAGAGCTACCTTCTAGCTGGCATCTAATGTGCTCTATCAGCGACTATTTCTAGGGTCGAGGCTCCATTATCGTTAAAGAGTCTTTAAAATCTTAACAAGTAAATTATCTTTTTATCCTTTAAGGAGCTCCTTTGGCCCCTTATCGTTTAATTTTGATTGTAATTTGTCTATTCGCATATCGGTATATGCATTTGTCTTAGTCTCAACCTCTGCTATATATGCTTGGGTTTCTTTTAATTTTGATTGTAATTTGTCTATTCGCATATCGGTATATGCATTTGTCTTAGTCTCAACCTCTGCTATATATGCTTGGGTTTCTTTTAATTGATCTGTTAATGATCTTTCTACTTCAGCTATCCAAAGTTCGGTGCTGGTTTTACTGGCTTCTAATCTCAATACCTTCACAATAACTACAACAATTACTATTAAAAATATAATAGATAGCATCGTAATCATTCCAAAAATAAAAGGTGATAATATTTCCATAATTTATTTCTTTTCATAGGATATATGATACTACTTGTTAAAATTTCAAAGAACTCTTTTTGTGGAGGTGCAGGGTTTCGAACCCTGGTCCAGATAGCTGCTTACTAACGACTTTAATATATGCTTGTTTGCATTTCTTTTAATTTGCAATGCTTCAAACGGGCTAACCGATTAGATTAACTACCACCAAATCATTTTAAGTTTGATTAAACTTTTTGCTTATTACTAAGCTGCAATTGCTACGTATTCGTTTCTAACTAAAGAAATGATCTTTGCTTCTACTTGATTAGCGAAATTCCTAGAATCTTGGCTAATGATGTTTTTGTTTGCGTTTGTTTTTGATATTCATTTAGATGTAAGATATCACCCATCGCATAATCGTTAATTGGCTAAACGCTCCTGTCAAATCCATTCACCCCCATATTGGTATATATATTAGATGTCTTCCAAAGGATCATCTAAACTTTCAAATTCTTCTACTTCCGGTTCTAAATGCTTTTCTTTTTTCTTTGCTAATGCCTTACCGACAATGTTAGTTTCATGAGAAAGAATAGCTGCTACTTCAGAATCATCTACATGCATGTGCTCATATAATTTTCCATCATCGCCACGCACATTATAAAATATCTTTTTATTTTTTGGGCGACGCTCTTCTATATTACCCATACGTAATTTACCTGACCAAATAAATACTACATCCTGGCCTAATCGGTAATGATTCTTTTTTACTCTGGCCATAATTCGTTATCTGTATTTACTGTTACATTCTTAGTCTTAGGTATTGCATCTGCTGTAAATACATCTAAGTATCTAGATTGCGTAACTGACTTAACTTCAAAATCTCTTTGCTCGGCAGAAAATTCTCTATGAATAATAGACTCTGCATGAGTCACTGAAGATGCTTCAACTAAATAAGTTTCACTTACCTTCTTTGTCTTTCCTTTGTCTGTGTCGAACTCAACGACTACTCTTGCTGTATAATACATATTTATTTATATTGATTTAGTTTGTTGGTATATAATCACCCGTTTTCTTACTAACAGATATTGGTATATTAAATACCGCATTCTTACCTTTAAGAGATTTCCAATTATCGCCATAATACGCACGCATTACTTGATTATAACTTGAAATCGCTTTTTTACGTGCTATTTGCTCCTCTTTAGTCTTTCTAAACATTAAGTCCCATGAATAAATCGCAGGATCATGTCCATGAGCACGATTATTAGTAATTCTACCTTGGAAATCTGTTGGAAATTGTCCTGCAGGAGTACTATTCCTAGTAGATTTGTCTACATGCGCAGTCTTAAATGCCTCGCCTTCTTTATTTTTATGGTTCATATTATTTATCTTCCTTTTGTTTGATCTAATTTAAATATTTCTTTGGCTAATAAAGGATCCTTAATAATCTCTATTTCATTACCCGTTTTATGATGAATTACCATTCTGCCTGAATATCTAGCAATATCGCTATGATTAACACAGGTTCTAGCACTAGGTAAAGCCTTCAATCTACCTTCTTGTATAAGCTCATTACATACACTGCAATATCTAATTATTTTCATAGTATAAATATAAGTATTTTATTTCAATATTCCTAATTAAAAGTTATTATTATTCTGATAAGGTACTATATACTGCTGTACCTGACATTAACATTTCATTTACTGTGGTTGCTAATTGAACTATATTACCAGGCTCTACGAATTTAGCATCTTTACCATACATAAATTTAAATGATTTTACATTTCTTTCTCGTACATTCTGCCCTATAAAATAACTTAATCCAACAACCCCACTCTTAAGTATAATATTCCAAACCTTTTTGGTATGATATTCACCTGTAGCATCCGAATATGAATTCTTTTTTAATTGAAAACAAGGCTCTCCGTCAGATAAATTAATTACGAACTTATCTACATCTCCAGAATCTTCTTCATTTATAAATGCTAGATAAGCTTCATAACATAATCCTTCTGGAGTAGTTGCACCTGCATATAATCTAGGAAATATATCTAATATCTTAGAAAAATGATCCTTCTTAGAATTATAAGCGATAACCATCATAGGAGATGATTCATACTGACTTCTAAATGATATAATACAACTTACTCCTTTTAAAAATGTACAAGCCTTAGCAATTGCAGTAGCGGTTAATATACTATTATTAAAATTAGTACCCATCATACTACCTGACGCATCAATAGAAATATGAATTACAGATTTCTTAAACTTATCTGTCTTAGTTTTATAAAAGATATTTTCTACATCAGCCCCTAGTAAAGCAATATGCCTATTAAATATTTTACCGCTCTTTAATCTATTAGAAATAAAGGTTCTTTCTTCATTACGCACTTGCATTCTTTTAGCAAGCATATTTCCTAACACTACACCCTTTGCTACTACCTCTTGAATATCTTTATCTATATATCCGTTATGAGTAAATAATCTATCAAACATATTAGACGATGCTATCGTAGAATTAATATGCTTTACTAATAATGTATTTACTTCTAAGACATCATATGGGGTTTCATTATAATCTTTATATAAATCAACTTTAACGGGAGTCATTGTAACATCAGCAATATCTAACATTTCAATTTCATCATTTAATTTAGCTGAATTTGAGTCTTTTTTAACTTGACCATTAACCATTTTAGATGCATCGCTTAATATTTTTTCTGCTTCTTTTTCTTCCTTATCGCTTAATTCATCTCCATCATTTTCATCTTCTTTTGGCGCAGGACTTAAATCTAAATTTTCATCATTTCCATTTCCCTCCTCACTTTTAATATCATCAATATCATTATCAGAGTCTTCATTATCATTAGACTCTGACTTAGATTTGTCAGCCTTTGTATCAGGCTTAGATTTATCTTCTTCAGATTCATTAGGAGCAGAAGGTTGATTTATATTATTTGCTTTAGCTTTTTCTACTTGCTTAAGAATAATCGAATAAATATTAGCTGCAACCTCTAATCTATCTTTTGTAGTCTTCAATCTATCAATATTTTGAATATCCAATTCATTAACTATATCAGCCAATGCTATCATACGATTCGGATCAAACTCCAACCCAACTATATTTAATAATTGACTGATATAATTATCTACCGTTTCGGTACATTTTTTCTTAGATTTTAGCAATTTAGCTAACTTCGGAGATTTAAAATAATGATTGTATAATGTTTGATAATACCCTCTATATCCTGGCGCGGTTCTATATACATAAGAATCAATATAACGATCTTCAACAATATTATGAATTGTATGTAATACGTCATATCGCATATCTAATCCTATTAATCCATGAGCTGCTATGATATTGTCTAAGTTTTTTCTGTCACCTAACCACTTAAAATCTGTCAACAATAAATGCGACGCTTCATGCAATGCTAATCCGACGGTTAAATCAAAGTTATTTTCGTCTAATTTCGAGCTAATAACTACTGTTTTTCCGTCGGTATATGAGTCATCACCTGAGCTAAATTTAACTACAAATCCATCCTTTTGAGTCAAGATTTTTACGAAGTTAGATATAGCTCTTTTATATGCTAATAGTTTAAGTTTCTTGGAAATACTAACAGATTCTTTAGTTCCTTGAAACATTGATCTATCAAGCCAAAACTTAGAACTTGAATTTAATGAATTTTGTAGTGCCATATCTTTTATTTATTTATTATACTTAAAGATAAGGAAATTATTCCATATTTCCTAATTATTTTTGCTATTTTTTTCGGTTAATAATCAATAGATTAGAATGGAAGATTTTCAGGATCTTTTTCACTCATTAAGGTTTCAGGAGCCTCCACAGTTTTTACGTATTTCTGCACTAATTGCTTAATATATACCCTTTCACTTTGAGCTCCACCTTCTTCCGAATAAAATGGATAAATCGCAATTTCTGCAGCCTCAGGTAACGTAAAGCCATCTTTCAATAAAAATGCTATTTCTATAGCTACCCTTGTGCTTATTTGCGTAGAAATCCTAGGAACTTCAGATCTTAATTCTGTTCTAATATCCGAAGTAATATCCGTAATTGTTTTAAGCTCTGATTTAGATACTTCAGGGACTTTTATGCCTAAAAGCTGCAATTCTTGGTCTCTATTTAACATATCCATTTCAATAGTCGTAAATCTATCCATCATTGCTCTATCCATAGTTCTAGTAGAAGTATATTGGAATCCTATATTTGCTGTCGCAATAAATGACACCGAAGGATGTATATTTATCACAGGACTTCCCGGTTTTTCGTCTAATTGAAGCACTCTCTGATTCGGATCTAATACAGGCATCAATATATTCCAAGCTTCTCCATTAGCTCGTGACAGCTCGTCTAATATGATAACGGCATTCTCTTCTTGAATTGCATGAACAAATCTGCTTTCTGCAAAAAAAGTACCATCTTCTTTATTAAATTGCGTACTTCCAATTAAAGTAGATCTAGGATCTTGGGTTGACCCCATACCTATAATATATAAAGGACGATTAAGCGCCTTACCTGCCATAATAGCAGCTACGGTTTTACCCATACCGGAATCTCCAACCATCATAATATTTTGACCTCTCATAATATTACGGATAAGATATTTCCATTTCAAATCAGGCATAATCAAATCCGCAGGTTTAAAGTTCGGAGCAGAATGCACAAATTCAATAATATTCTTTGTAGCACTATCTATTTCGGTAAGAACTTCTGGTTCTTTAACTTTCTCCTTTTTAGGAGCCTTAGCACTAGAAGTTTTACCACCTTCCAATATCTTAGTAACTTTCTCCTTTATTTTAGATCTTTCAATCCTTTGCCACTCTCCTACATTAGGATTAAATATTATTGAGCTTTTACCTCCTAACCCAGCTAAAGCACGATCTTTAATTAAAGTGGGAATTTCATCCCATCTGTTATTCATTTCCGTGTCATACGCATAATTAACACCTACTTCATTAATAATAATAATTTCATCTTTCATATTTTTATATTTTTTATTATACTTAAAGATAATGGATTTATTTCAAAGCACCAACCTTTTTCTTAAAAATAATTAAAATAATTTACCTCACGGAGTGGGTACGCCCGTAAAATTCCAAGCTTCGCCCCTAACTCACTACTAATTAATCATTTCTACGTATTTTTATTAACCCAATTAAAAAAAGGCTTCATTATTAATTTTCTAATAATTTCCCATATTGCTATAGTCCACAGTATTTGTTCTATCATAATAATCAATTATTTTACTTCTTTTAAAAGTGTAGTTCTAATTTCTTTACATTCCGCTATAAGATTATCGAAAATATCTCTATGTTCTTTAATTTGATTAATTAAGTAATCAACATAGTTGTTAAGCTCTACTTCAGCCGTTTTATACTTTATTTCTTTTAAAAGATTAATTCTAATTTCTTCACACTTTATTATAAGATTGTCTATAATGTCTCTTTGTTCTTTAATTACATTAGTTAAATGATCAGCATAATCATTAATCATTTCTTCTTGAGCAATTATCCAGTTAGGTTTTTCCATGTTATATTTTACTATATTTTTTAAGGATCCAATTACATTCAATATCCGTTTCTAAGCCTTCTAGGCCCGCGTCTACTACATCATATTTCTTGAATCCGGCTTCGAATGCTTTATACATTAATTCCAATACTTCTTCCTCACTATACATTCTTTGTTGTTGCCATTTAGCACCATTAATCCAAATATCTCTTATTTCTTCATTTGTATCATAATCTATTATAAAATTAATTGGATATAATCTAAATGCAGCTTCTTCAAGTGTTTCTTGTGGTGGTTCATTATTAAGATTGTCTACGGCATTACCTATTCCATCATGGTCTGAAATATCAATAATTTCATCTTCTTGTTTAGGTTCTTCTTTTGGAATGATGATTTTGTATTCCCAACTTTTATCTAACGGATAATTCCAATTCTTATCAGCATCAACAAACTCACAACTTGGATTCTTAACAAACCATTCAATAAAATCGTCATCAATAGCTTGAACTCCATCTTTGATTAAGTCAGTGTCTGTTGTTAGGATAATTTTTTTAGCGTCAACTTTAAATTTATCACTCCATTTAAAAATAGGATTGTGATTATTTCTAAGTTTATATGTATCAACACACCAATCCCCTTCTTTAATTTCTTCATTTGAAGTGATATAGATGTGTTGTTGGTTTTTACCATTTACACACAACCTACTTGGTTTGTCTGTTTTTATTAAATGTATGTTTATCATTTTTTTGTTGAATCTGATTTTATTGCTTGATTAATTTCTAATTCCATTGGTTTTGTTTCATCTTTGCAAGTGTCTGACCAACCACAGCACCCAGTTAGGAATAGTATTCCTATAATTGTTAGTTTTCTCATTCTTTGTACCCTCCATCAGTGTTGTAAAACTCAGTTATACTTACATAATCTTTAATACACAAAACTTTTTTAATTATATCGACATAAGCATTTTTGCATAATGTTAGTGATTCACTTATTATTTGTTTGCGTATTGTTTGAAATTCTTTTTTTGTTAAATCTGCAATGATTCCAATTGATTCATTGCTTGAAAGCAATTGCTTTACTACTTCTTTTTTTAATCTTTCTTTTTGCATAATTTTAAAATATATGTTTGTTGTTTTTTTCTATTTGTATAAATTCCACTACGTTTCATTGCACCATTGATTGAACCAGTGGTAGTGTTGAGTAGCCTTGATGCTTTACTTATGCTTACATTAGTTGCTATAAGTTCTTTTGTTGCACTGTAAATATCAATTAACGTAGTTGCAAAGTTTAATTCGTATCTTTCTAATGGTGTCATAATTTAATCTTTAAATGTTTCGTTGAATAAAATAATTGCACACATTCTTGAAGCTTCATCAAAAATTAAATTACTTGCTTTCGATTTTTGTTTATATCCTTCTACAAATGCTTCTAATTTTTCTTGCTTTTCCATTTCTTTGGCTTGTTTAATATATTCTAAAGACTTATAAGTGTACCAATCTTGATTTAACATTTTTTTTACTAAAAATTCTACTGCTGTTTGTTTTCTCATACTGATGCTTTCTCCATTATAATTGTTAATACTTTATTGAACTTGGCATCAAACTCTTCTTGATTACCTTCTTCAGTAACATTTAAAGCAATACTTGTGTAATTTACAGCTATTGATTCGCCACCATTTGCAAAACAAATTTGAATTGCTTGTTGTTCGCTTATTATTTTGTAATAATAGCAAATGTTTTTACGATACGCAGGTAATTCTAACTCGTGCGTTTCTTGGATTGTTTTTGAGATTGTTTTTGAGATTGTGATTTTCATTTTAAAATGGTGTTTTGTTTATTTTTATTTTTTGCATTATTGTTTTAACTTTTGATAATGGATAAAATTTACTTCTAAAATTATAGCCAATTGTTCCGTTTTTTGATACTTTTTTTAAAATTGTGCATCGTTTAGAATTAATACAAATACCTGCTTTTGTAAACTTGTACTCTTGCATATTTTTAATCTCCCAAACAACTACATAATTAACTGATATTAACATATTTATTTATCCTTTTTGTTGCGCCAATCTACAAGTTAGCGGTCATTGCTGAAACACCAACTCTTTACGCAATTTGTTATACTCCTTCTTGGTTACAATGTATGTATATGGCGGATGTCCGTTTTTTTCAATCTGCACACGAACCTTACACTCAAACCCGCATTGGCAATGTTCTAATACTTTCTTTTGTAACCAATAAGCAGTCCAAGTGCTATTAACACAATTTCTGCTAACCAATCGCAACGAACCGCTAACAGCACCTAAACAAGATGGCTTATTTTCGTTTTCTAATAACCTTTTTTCTGTATTCATAATTTGTTTTTTAATAATATTTTGTAGTGGAAAACGCCACCTCGTTTAGCTGCGAAACGTTATGTGTCATTAAGAAATGACCTCGTTACAATAATTGAAGTTCACCCAATGATTGATATAAAACTCACTATCTTTCTTTGAGTAAAAGTCTTGAACCTTATCCATAGCTTCTTGTTCGTTTTCTGCTTCTACAATGTGGTTCATTTCTGATTTTTTGATGTCATCCATATAATATGATTTGACAACTTCACAATTTACTAAATACATCATTTTGATTATAAATTTAACGGCACATAACAAGGGTTTTGCGTAATAGCCCCATCAAGTGTCGTGGTTAATTTTAAGTTTCTACTAAGGGCTACTACGCAAAGCCCCGATAACGTTAGCGGTCAGGCTACATTGACACCCTTCCGAAGTTTGCCAGTTGACGTGTATTGCTTTTTAATCCTTGTGCCTTGCTCAATTAACCACTTACCTAACTCTACTAATTCATCAGGTTGGCTAATTGAACTGAATGAAATATCAAGGCTTACAATATCGTAAGGCTCACGAGTTTCATCTTTTGATTTTTCATCAACTATGATTTCTACATCATCAATAGTTGGGTGGTTAATTGTTTCTTTAATAAGTCCCATTTTGTTGTTATTTAAAATTTGATACCCTTGTGAAACCAAGCCCGAACCGCTAACAAGGGTTTGTGCAAGTGGGGTTTTTCTTCTTTATTCATCATTTGTTTTTCAATTTAAGTTTAGTGGTAGGTTGAACATTTCGGCTTCGATTTCCCCACCTGACACAAAGCCGTTTACCGTTATGTGCAATGCTCAGTGTGTACATATCCAGTAGCTTTACATTTAAAACATTGTTCCTGTACTTGTATTTGTTCAGGAATTGGATTATTACAGCAACTTCCATCTTCATTTGCATACCCACAACAACCTGCTGTATATTGTATTCCAATTACAATTCCTGAGCCTTCGCATTCTGTACAAAGCACTGCACCTAACATCGGTTTGGCAAAATTGCCGTTTTCGTTTTCAATTGACATTTTATCTATAATTTAAACATTTGTAATTCTAATGAAGTTTTGTATTCGGCAACTTCGCCAAGCCGTAGGCGTTAGCACCAATTATATGACTGGCATACTTGGAAGTATTGACCAATGCGTAATATTTTCTTTCACGCTTGCCAAATATCCCCAATCCGTTCCATCATAGTAACTAACTCGAATAACACCATCTGTATTGCACACCAAATATTCCGCATCGCCTTGTGGTTTAACTTGGTCAAAGCGTTGCCAAAAAATAACTGGTGCTAACAAGCGGTTAGCGTCATTGCCGTTTTCGTGGTTTATTGAAGTTTCTGTTTTCATATCAAATTTATTTTTAAAGTTAAAGTTTTGTGTTCCAAAGTCGGCAACGAACGCCAACCGCCAAAACGTTATAAGTAATACTACGGTAGCAACTCAAAATCACGCATAACTCCATTTGAAACATAAGATAAACAAACATATAATTCATCATCCCATATATCAATTTCGTATCTTAACTCGTTTTGATTCCAGCAAAAACTCCCTGTAAATTCCAATGGGGGTTCGTGTAATTCCTTTAAGAATTTAAACTTAAATTTTTGTCCTGCTACTATTTGCTTTCCGTTTTTGTCTTTTATTAGATAATCTTTCATTTTTTTATATTTGTTTAGTTTATATTTATTGTTTATTGCCGTACTACTTATAACACATAACATAAGTCAGCAGCCGAATTTATGCTAGTCTATAGGCTGCCGTCGTATGTTATCGTCCGTTATGGCTAATTGCCACAAAGCATCTTTCGAGCCTCAATCATTCCTCTATAATAGTGGTCTTGTGCTTCACTCATTAGTTTTTCACTTTCTACAGGCTTATCTCTGATAGCAAATTGTTGTGAATACTCTTTTGCTTTCTTCCAAAGTATTCCGTCAGGCAACATAGCCATAACATCGGTTTGGCAAGATTGGGGGTTTTGTTCTTTATCCATCATTTGTGCTTTTAATTAATATTAGTAATAATTTCAGCGATTGTACTTTTAAGTCCCCAACCTCGCCAAGCCGAGAACCGTTATAAGCAATAAAAATTACTTAGTTCGGTTTCCATATTTACGTTTTTGTCTTCCATCAACTTTCGCTTTATTTGCGTGAAAAGTACATAACCACTTGTCGGGGTGGTATTGTTGGTTTTTAGTTGTTGCCTCTATTGTGCATTTTTCGTGTTCGCATTTCATAAGTCGTAATTTTTACAGCTTATAACAGCACCTTTAAAAAATGTCTGCTATAAGCATTTGTGGTTAAATGAAGTAATTTTTAGGCAGCCACTTCTTAAAGCCGTTTACCGTTAGTAGCAAGACTACGATTTCATTAATAATTTACATTTTTCTTTTCCATTGTTGCAATAATGCCAAAAGGCTTCTAACAGTACGCGTGTTTCTTTTTTTTGGATTTCTTTGTTATAATCCTCCATAAATGATTGCCAATAAGTTTTCATAATTTTAGTTTTTATAATTTAATTTATTGTTAATAATCCGCCCAGCTACTAACACACGATAAACAATAGTGGCGGAATCTACTAAACCGCATACGCCACCATCGGTTAATATTAAATTTAGTTTTTCAATTTGTATATTTTTCATATTCTATTTATTTATTATACTTAAATATAAGATTATTATATCGTATTTCCTAAGAAAATCTTCACTGAATATGTATAGTGTTAAGTATTAAGGGGATAAAGTTAGACCGCAACTATTTAGAATGTGGTTATGTGTAATAAGTATATTAGTAGGTAAGTGGCGGGTAAAGAAGTATGATAAGTAAGATCTTTGTAAAATAAGGTATTTGATAGATCTTTGAATAGCCCGGCCCAAGATCTTTGAATAAGTAAGATCTTTGAAATAAGTGTTAGGGCTTGCCCTAAACTTACTAAACCGAGGTCTATATAGACGAAAAAGTTATCCGCGACCTAACAGCCCATATCTCCGGGCTACCCATACCACCGATCTATCCAGACTCCCCTAAACCCCCGGGCTCCCCTACCATAACCGGGGGGTGACCCCATATGACCCCCTATGGCCTTAAAGACGAACTATATGAGAGTTATATCAATCAGGTATGATAGAAGTAACAATAAAGAAGGTAATTGCTTTTACACAACTACCTTACTTTATTTATATAATAAAAAAAAAGATCTTATTCCGGGATAACTAATCCATTCATTAATTCTAATAATTGATAACTATCCTTTACAGGGAATGTTATTTCCATTCTGCTTATACTCTTATCACTAAATACTCTAAATTTTATTTTGATACCATTAGCTAATTTAACTCCAACTATATCTATATATTCTCCTCCGCTCTTATCCCATTTACTTGCTAACCATTCTCTACCTGTATTAATAATAGCATCAGGATAAAGGTTACTTAAATTTTCAGATACATATTCTAAAGCATTTGCTTTCTTTATTTTTGCTTCTTCTTTATCTTTATCTGATTGTATCTTATCTTCTATTTTGTTGTTAAGGGTTTTTGGATTGGATAATAATCTTTCATTATAAAATCCTCCTCCAATTAAATTCATTTTATATCCCTTATCTGTTGCTCTTGTACTCCACCTACTGCCATATACAAAATGCTTTTTAACATCTACTTTAAAAGGAGTGCCTTCTAATGTAATATGGACTTGGTTTATTATATATTTAAACTCCTTTAATATAGACCTTTTGGTACTATCAGGTAAATACTCTCCTTTAATTTGTCTGGTTAATTCTTTTTCTTCTTCTACTAATTTGTAATTAGGATTAAGCTTTTGTAATTCTTTAAGGTAATCCTTAGTTGCTATTACCTGGTCATTATTACTATTCTGCTCTTTTCTTATTGCTGCTTCCTCTTCAATAATGTCTTGTTCTAACCTAGCTGCTGCTCTTAAAGCTTCTGCTTCTAAATTTAATACTTCTTGCATTCTTGCGTTTTCAATTAATGCTAATTCTGCTGTCGTCAATTCTAATGTCTGTGTCATAATTTTCTTTTTTTTTATTATTATACTTAAATATATGGATTTACTTTTACGATTCCTACCTTTTTCTTTTTTCTTTTTAAAAATAAAATTCTCCTTGTTTACTTTCCAATGCCGAAGAATCATATTTTGATCTTCCTTTTATCTGCCATCTAAATCCTATAGACCAATTACCTATATTTTTCTCAAAATTAACGGTCATATAACAATTATCTAATCGGGATTCTAAAGGACCCATTAAAGCATTATTTATCTCTGCTATATATAAATTAGACTTTTTCATTATAAATTGGGTTTGGTATTTAACTCCATATTTACTTTGAGCATATTCTACTAAATCTTCTACATTTAAAAACTCTTTCTTTTTCATATTCTTTTTTTTTATTATACTTAAATATATGCTCTTTGGACTACGATTCCTACCTTTTTCTTTTTAAAAATAAACTTCTGCCACTTGCTCGTAATGCTCAATTGCTGCTTTAGCTTCTTCGAAATTATCATAGGTTTCGTCAAATGACATATCTTCATATCCTACGATTGTGATTGTAACTCTTTCAAAATCTTCAATAATCTGTTTTAATTCTATTTCTTTGTATGGATTCATATTCTTTTTATTTTTTTATTATACTTAAATATAAGCTCTTTGATCTACAATTCCAAATAAATGTTTAACAAATCATAAAAAAAGGGCCTTGATAATCAAGACCCTATATTTACCTAATAATCAATGTATTAGTATTGGCATATAATTTGCTCGCCTACCATTACTTCTGGATCCTCAAATCCCATAGCAACTATCCTGGAAGCTTTAATTAATGATCTAATATTAACTTCTACGCCATCATATTTTGAATGCAAATTTCTCATTATCAATAATGCTGACTCTTTATGCTCTCTTTTTATTTTAGGCTCAATTTTCATTAATAATTGTTCCATTCTTAAAAATACTTGATCTATTGTCATACTTATTTCTTGCACGAAACTTCTGCTCTTAATTGCATCATCTAATTTGCTTTGCGAAATATTGCTAATGAAAATTACTTTGCCTGTAAACTCAAAATTTCTCGGAACAGGATTCAAATATGAGTCTTTAAGCTCTCTACTTGTTATATAAGAAATCATTCTTGTATCATAACTGTCTAAAGCTCCTTTAAGGATATTAATAGCATCATCATCTTTAAATACTGAATCACAATCATCCAATACAATTATCTTATCGCTATTCTCATATAATGTAATATATAATCCTGCCGCAGTAGCTCTTCCTTTAAAATGCACAAAGTCTATACTTTCCTTTAATCCAGACTCTTCTAATGTCTGCTTAACAACATGCGTCTTACCCATACCTGCCATTCCTGTAACCACTAATGATGGCTGTAATCCTTTAGCTACCATTTTAGTTAAGTTCCTCAAATTGCTAAACATTATCTCAGGATCTCTATTTGAGGTAATTTCGCTAAATGAAGCCTTTCCTTTGGCTTGCTCTGCTGTCTTAGCAATTCTTGTAATTCTTCCGGATGCTGGGTCCAAAATTAAATTCTGGTTATCCTTTTCGGCATTTCTTAACTGGATAGCTCTAATAAGGCCATCTGCTGCAATTACTCCGGTGCTAATATTTCTAGCTACCAATTTATTCTTAACTCTTAATACTTCATAAATATTCATATTTTTTATCTCCTTTTTTTTATTATACTTAAATATAAGACCTTTAGACTACGATTCCAACCTTTATTTTTAGAAATCTATAACATCTACATAACATTCCATTAATAAATCATATTCTATTTCTACGTATATCTCATACAATTCATCAATTGTTCGATCGGATTTCCACATACCTGAATTATCTAACCAAGTGACGAACTTAGTATATAGACTCATTTCAGATTTTGCCATCCCTTTAAAGTGCACATCAAATAATCTACACTCTGCTTCATATACATCATGTAATTCTTGACCTTCTAAAGTATGCCCTGGCGTAATTTGTGATTTAATGAAATCTAATGCTGCTGCTCTAATTTTTGGATTTATCATATTTTTTTTTATTATACTTAAATATAAGACCTTTGGACTACGATTCCAACCTTTTTCTTTTTTATTTTTTACTTATTGCTTCTAAATCTTTTATAGCATATTCTATAGAACCCATTAAGTATCCAACTATATGTGCGTGCGATACTATTTTGCTATCCCATTTTTCTTCTGATTCAGCTAACCTTCTTTTTAAGGTTTCGGCTATTCTTTGTACTTCTTCTTTTTTCATATTAGTATTTATTACATTCTTTACAAAATATTATTATAGCCCAATTTTCTTCCACTTCATTTACATCCTCACCACACTGGTAACAACCTACCACGAATTCGTCTCCAAATTCATTTCTTTCTACATCATCAATAATTTCTTCTTTTTTCATATTCTTTTTATTTTTTTATTATACTTAAATATACCAAAAAGGATCCATAGTTCCTAAGGAAATGTTTGATCGAACATAAAAAAAGACCCTTGGTTATCAGGGTCTTATATTGTATTGATTATTAACGAGATACAATTTAGCTAAAATCTACGCTCTTCAAGAGACGGAAGATATAATTCTAATTCTTCCAAATCCTCCAAATCATGATCCTCAAATAACTTTATTAATTGGGTTTGGTAATGTTTAAGAATTTCTTCTTTTCTGCTAGCCTTATCCAAATCTTGCCTTTCTCTAAATAAAAGGACTAATTCATCATCGCTAGCGCCTAATACCAATTGTCTAAGCATTTGTTCCCTCATTCCGATGGCATTAATAATATTCTCTAATTGTTCTCCTGTTATATCGGCTGATATTTGAAATTGGTGTTTTCCCATATTTTTATCTCCTTATGCTTTAGTTAAACTTGATTCTTTATAACCCATCTTATCAGCCAATTCCATTACGTGCACATATAAATCTTGCTCGTTAAACTGAATAGGCATATCCTTTACTTTAGATAATTGGCCATTCTTAAAATAAGATACTTGGCCATTTTTTGCTAATCTTACTTCGTATGGACCAAATTTGATTCTCATACCTAATGTTTTATGTTCAAAGTTTTTCATAATCTGTATCTCCTTTTTATTATGCTTCAATTTCACTTACTACCTCTTCAATAAACTCAAGTGCCTCTTCTAATGAACCCGTCATAAATATTTCATCTTCCATGCAACTCTCAGTTAAACTGTCTATTGAATCTTCGTCTACACCTAATACTGTAAAAATACTTTTTACTGCATCTTCTACATCCCAATATGCAATTAAACATTCAATGTCTTTGTTTCTGTCAGCTAATGCTTTTTTTAATGTCTTTTTTAATTCTTTACTAATTACGTTCATATTCTTTTTATTTTTTTATTATACTTAAATATATGGATTTACTTTTACGATTCCAACCTTTATTTTACATATCAGCATTTATTCTATCTATCTTCATTGCATCAATTGCATTTTGCAAATGAAACATATCAAGCCCATTTACAGGATTTTCTGGCTCTACAAATTCACTTATATTTTTATCAATAAATTCAAGTGCAACATCCATTAATACTTCTTCAATTGTATTTGCAATTAAATCTAAATCTATATTAACATTAGTTAATTCAATAGTATTATTATAGCTTAATTCAAATTCAGCAGAATCAAAATCCATTAATTTTCTTTCATCTATATTTCTTAACTCTCTTTCAATACGCTTCTTTATTTCTAAAGCCAAATCTTCATTAAACTTATTCTCACTATCAATTTTATTAATTAAATTAATAACATCTTCTTTACTAAATACCGAACTCATACATTCTTGTACTTGATTAATTGCTTCTAATTTTTTCATATTCTTTTTTTTTATTATTATACTTAAATATAAGACCTTTGATCTACGATTCCTACCTTTTTGTTACTTTTCTTTATTATATATTTCATTACACTTAGGGCATCCCATTTCTGTTAATCCCTCTAATCTAGCGTGGTTAGAACTTAGTGCTGGAGTACCACATAATGTACCTGTACCATTTTTGTAAATGTGAGCGCTATTGCTCCAAACATTACCTTTGTTACCAAAAATTGAATAACCTACTTTTAAATCTTTTACTTGTATCATATTTCTTTTTATTTTTTTATTATACTTAAATATATGCCCTTTGGACTACGATTCCAAATAAAAGTTTAACATTCCGTAATTTTATTGGGTTGAGTATCAAATAGTTATAACTCCTTATAAATCAAGGCTTCGCAGACGAGCGTATACGAACGATCTCCTTATCGTCAATATCATAAGACCTGCCCATGAGAAGAGGATGAATATGATCATATCCACCCTCTTGGTCAATAATTACTATTGTGCAGGAACCTCTGGAATAGGTTCCGTGATCACTTTTTTGGATTTGGATTTCGTAGGAGCCAATAGCTGAATTTTGTCAATCGAACTTGTTCTCATCCATTTATTTAGGATTGTATTCCTATAGATTATAGTCTTTCCATTCCAACCTTCTGCTGCTCTTCGCAGAATTACTTTGGAGATTTCACTTGAATGATCATTTGAGTCATTACCAATTGCTGAGTATTGAGCATTGCGACCTGTACCAGACATTAACTTCACTTCGTCTATGACGATTACTTCATTTTGATTTTTCATATATTTTATTTATTTTTTTGGTTTTAGTAGTCAGGACAGGAATCGAACCTGTAGCTTGAATATAGAGGATGTAGTTTTCGTACTGGTTCTACAACATGATACTCCATTTAAGCGTCTCACCAATTCCGCCACCTGACTATTTAAAAAATTAACTTACTAATTATAACCTATTTACGCTTGAGTTATAATCCCAATTTCCATAGTGGTTATTCATAACTATCCCACACCTTATTACCTACTTTCTTTATTCGGTTCCTCAGTTAATTTCGTAGTCAGGACAGGATTCGAACCTGTATTGTTGAGTCGCCCAATGCTCATCCGTATTGCCGTTCTTTATTGCGGGGGCTTTCGGCACGGTACATCTCCATTCTGCCACCTGACTATATTTTTAACTTAATAATTCGCCTATAAATGCTATTATTCCTACTATTACTAATACTGCTATTGCTAATCCTATTCCTATCCATAATGGACAAGTAACCCACCACCAACTCCAATCAATAGTATTAGTTAACTTAAGTACTAAGAATACTATAAATAATAACATTGTTAAACTTATTCCTGAGCTTTCTTTATTTTCCATTTTCTTTTTATTTTTTTATTATACTTAAATATAAGATCTTTATACTACGATTCCAACCTTTTTCTTTTTTAGTTTTCATTCGCCCAACTTTCCCAAACACTTAAACCATCATTTTCAAATCCCCTTGCCTTACTTCTTGCTTCGTCTTCTGAATTTGCAACTACTATATGTTCAACTCTTTTTGTTTCTGGTTCATTTAAATCAATATCTCTTGAAGGATTTACAACCAATAATAATGTTACTTCGTAATTTTTCATTTTTCTATTTTTTTATTATACTTAAATATATGGATTATGTTTTACGATTCCTAATAAAAAGTAAAAAAGGGACCTAAGTCCCTTAGTTACAATACAATAAAGTTTATTCTCCAAATTCTTCCGGATTATATTTACTTAATATTTTCCTAACTTTATCATTTACGTACATATCACTTTCAAAATCTTCAATAATATTATCTACAAACTCAATAGTTGTACGTAACCATTCCAAGGAACATTTACGTAAATCTTCAGTACTTACGTTTTTAATTCCTTTGATTTGCAAAATTGATTTAATATTTAAATCCAATTTTGCAAATAATTTTTCTTCTTGTGTCATATTCTTTTTATTTTTTTATTATACTTAAATATAAGATATTTGATCTACGATTCCAACCTTTATTTTACGATATATGAAAATATATTACCTAAAAACTTAACTTCATCCCATTCATTATAATTTAATACAATTTGTGTTAAGTCTTGTTGGTTATATTCATATTCTCTTGACAATCGCTCTTCAAAGTAATACCATGTATTATTAAACCATAGAAATTTAGATACCCCATTTACTGTCTGACCAATATCAAATACATCTCCATTATAAATTGCCCCTGTTATTACCATTTTCTTTTTATTTTTTTATTATACTTAAATATAAGCAGTTGTAAGCATATTAACAAGAGAAATGTTTAATATTCTGAAAAATTAATGTATTGATAATCAGTTTAGTATACTTTAACTTTATACGGGCCTCTAAGTTTACCTTTTTTAGCATTAGACATCTTCAATTTTGTATCTTCTGATAAAACTTTACCTCTATTACCATCTCCTATCTTTTTTAACGTTTCTTCAGAATGTACATGCCCTTTAAGTCTGTTAGATATGGCGTTTCTATATTCTGCAGAATATATTTTATTAGACATTTTTTTCCTAGTTTCTTCTGAAATAGGATTTCTATTTTTAGCTGCTTCTGATATACGCTGTTTATGAATATCGGAAAATATTTTACCTTTGCTAGAGGCTGACATCTTTAACTTCGTTTCTTGTGATTTAGGAGTAAGTATATAAGACTCTCTTAATATAGAATATATTCTTGCTGAAGGCTTATATCTTTTAATTTTACCTAATCCATTAATCATAGCCCATAAAGCAAATCTCAATTTGTTATCGCTTGGGTATATTAAACAAAGTAACCGATGGGCTATATAATGCTCTTTAGCAGTTAATAATATAATATTAAAATGCGTTATATCTGAAGAATTTCCTTCTCCACCTAAACATTTTGGTATAATATGATGAGCTTCATAGTATATCCCTTGTTTCTTATTTCTATTTTCAAACCTAGCTTTCTGAATTATTTGATTATATATTTTTTCGTAATTCATAGTATTTCTCCATTTGTCTTTTGTTAAGAGATTCTTTATTACGATAATAATATTCTCGTACCCATTTCTGTTGAGCTTCCTTTTTTTCTTCCGCTGTATTGTATTTTTTTAATCGTCCCATTTCTCTTTATTATAATTATCGACTATGAGAAAAAAACTATGAAGATAATTTACAGTAAAAAAGACATCGTCACCGATGCCTCTCCTACCATAATAAAAAAAAAGTATTTTGTTATTTGTTCATTTTCTTATGAACCTCTTCGGCCTGTATTTCATAGGCTGATATTTCTTCGTTGGTCATCTCACCCATAATAGATAAGATTTCTTGTTGGCCTGCAATAATAATATCAAAGTCTTCTGAATAAGTCTTTTTTAATGCTTTTAAGGCTTTTCTGATTAGTGATTGATTTGGATATTCCATTTTATATAATAACCCCCTCGATAAAAGTTTCTAGCTCATATAAGTCTAAGTCATCAGCATCCATTATTAAGCTCGTAAAATCCCAATAAAATTCCTTTAAGACTTCTATATCTTCTTTTGTAGCCTTTTGAGTAAACCTATATATAAAATCATAGTCCAGCTCTGAGGGTCCATATACTCCTTGCGCCACGTCTTGCAAAAATGCTTCTAATATAATATCCATATTTCTTTTTATCTATACTTAAATATATAACCTTTATTTCAAAATACCAACCTTTTTATTTATGGAAGCAATTCAATTGCCCTTTGCCCAATTCCTTTACCATTTAATGTAATTTCATAATCTGGGTCCATCCCTGAAATTACTATATGAGCTATTAAATCACCAATACATTTAAATCTGTTTTTTAAAATTAATTTATCTTCATTATCATCTATGAATAAAATTATTGAGTTTTTTTGAAATTCTTTTACTGATATTTTAAAATCAGTAGCTTCTATAAAATGAATATCTTTTCCTTGATTATATTCAATCATATCTTTTCTTTTTAAAATTAATGTTTTTTCTTTCATATTATTTCTTTATTTTTAAGTCTTTAACATCAATTCCAAATTTACTTGCTATTTCATCTAAAGTTATTTCAACAGTCTTTGGTCTGTTGTTTATAATATAAACATACCCATTAGAATCTTCATAATAAATTTTATTTCCATTGGAATCAAATTCTTGTTTAAACCAAAATACATTAGAATCTTCATAATAAATTTGATTTCCATTGTCATCCTTTATAATAAAAGGGAATTTTTTAATTTTTAATTGTTGCGCTATTGTTTTCATATTTTATTTCTTTATAAATTGTTCAAACCATTCTTGTATAATAACTTTATACTTATTAGGGCAAGTTTCCCAATATCTTACATTATCAAGTATATCGATTATTTCCTCACTATACTTATTCTTGTCTTGTTTATCTCTATCTTCTAATGCTTTTTCACAACTTGCCAAAAGTGTTTTAGTATGTCTTAATTCAATTTCCATTAATCCGATTCTTTCTTGTTGCCATTTAGCCATTTTTACCATTAATTTCTTAACTTCTAAAACTCCAATACTTTGACCCATTGATTTAATTCCATAATCGTTAAGCATTTTATGAGCAACTTCTTCAAGTGTTTCTTTTTTAGACTTTCCTCCAAAAAAAACATCTGCCAAATCAGTAAACTCTTTTGTTCCAATTAGTGGACGTCGTTGTTCATTTTTTGTATTTTTCATAATTTTATTTTTTTATTATACTTAAATATAAGATCTTTAAATCAAGATTCCTACCTTTTTCTTTTAGATAGGAATCTTTTTTTTGTTGGCCTACATACACATATAAGATTCTGATTGGCTCCAAGCTGCATACCACTTATCTTGGCATTCATATACTTCATCTATTGGAATAGATTTATAATAAATACCTTTACCAAATATAGCTCCTAAATTAACCTTACCACCTCTTACGGAAGTTATTCTATAATAACCATTCTTTTCACGATCACCTTTAGTATCTTTAAAAGCTACTACTTGTCCTACTTCAATTTTACTTTCTTTTATCATAATTCTTTTTATTTTTTTATTATACTTAAATATAGGGTAATATTTCAATCTACCAAATTTATTTTTAGATATTTTTTACATAAGCCTTACAAGCCCAAGTCTTAGATCCTACAGCCTGGTATTGAGTTTGGCTATACAAATTTGAATTACTCCAATCTTGGTTAATATCACCTACATCTAAACTAGCTAGCAAATCATTGTCAATTAACTTGATCTTGTTACCTGATCTAGCGAATACTGTCAACCAATTACCACTTTTAACATTATCAGCCTTAAACTGGATAGACTGCAATGCTCCTTTTTTAAAGCCTCTGAATACATCTCTAGCCGAATTCCATTGCTTTTTACCCCAATTTGACTCAATTCCTAAATCATCTACTGTAACCATAAAACCTGCCTTTACTTTAACAATGGCTCTATACGTTCCAACTCTACCTTGGATAAAATCTACCTGAGCTCTTTTAATCTCTGGATTTACTACTACTAATTCTGCGGGGTTTTTCATTTC
>Ga0181348_1000013_pt1 | contig 51909 bp, 56 predicted proteins | sample Su13VDMM110DN_FD_130092 | JGI IMG/M metagenome (GOLD analysis project Ga0181348, IMG submission 130092) | Freshwater viral communities from Lake Michigan, USA - Su13.VD.MM110.D.N | ecosystem: Environmental > Aquatic > Freshwater > Lake | place: USA: Michigan | collected 2013-07-16
CACGTAATGTTTTTTGGTGAATTTTATTAGATACTTTTTGAAGTTTAGTACCTAAAGTTTGGAACCAACCACCTTGTGTATTATAGAAACCATCTCCTAAACCTGCAGTAGCTACACCAGCTGCTAAAGTTGAGAATGCTGTTCCGTTCCAGATTGTGTTATTACGAGCTGACCAATATTCTGTTGTTGGAGCTGCTGCAATCAACATATCCAAGATCTCTAAGTCGATCTCCATAGATACATATTCAGATAACATTGAAGTCAATTCAGCTTCAGCATCAATTGAATGGTATGCATTTAAGTCTTGTGCAAACTCTGGAGTCCAAACTGCTTTCAACTTACGAGTCTTAGCAACGATTGGTTCAGATTGCATTTCCAAGTTAATTTCTGGAATATCGATATCGTAGTTATATCCATTTCCGTAACCTGTACGAGCGTCTTCAAAATCACCACGTGTTACATCAGTTGGTTGTTTGCTGTACTGTAATCTTACTGTATTAGCACCAATTGATGAACTGATGAAAGTTGCTTGTGCATTTGTAACAACGAATGATGCAGTGTAATTTGAAGTAATTGAAGAGAATGCTTGAACTGGAACGATTTCAGTTGAACCAGATAAGAATGTAAATGAACGAACTGCATATAAATCTGCGTTAGTTGGAACGTTAACAGTTACCATTTGATACGCAGATGAACCTGAATAAACAGAGTCACCATTAACTTGTGTTGCAGTTGGTGTAGAACCAGTTGCTGCTGTTACGATACTTGCTGTTTCGTTAATTGAATAACCAAAACGACCTGCACCATAAAGACCTCCTGATGGATCATTTGATGTAGTAGTAACACCAAACATTGAGTCATCAGCGTTAGGAGAACCAAATGGATCACCCGTACGATTTAAATTGTCATTGTCAAATCCAGGTTGAGCTGTACCATATTTAAAGTCTAAATAAAATATAAGACCTGATGGCAAGTTCATTGGTTGAACTGATACGAATTCTTTTGCTGCAAATTCAGCAAAAATACGACGTACCAATGGAAGTGCTACACCAGCCCATTCTTCAGATCCTGCTGCTACACCTGTAGATGAAGCTTCTTTTACTAATTGTCTTGCTTGGTTTTCAAGCAATTGAGCCATTCCGGCTTTTTCTGTTTCGCCTTTAAGGCCTTCTAATAAACCTGTCTTTTCCCACTTAGATGCCAAAACTTTAGCTTGGTTTCTTTGTACGAAATCATTGGTTTGTAATAAATTTGAAATACTCATGATTTCTTTTCCTTTTGTTTTTTGTTTGTTTTACAATAATCCTGCTAATTTTTTCCAACGATCTGCTAATTCAAATCCTTCAGATAAAACTCTAGTTGATTCTTTTGCTGGCGCAGTTGTTGCTGTTGGTTTGCTAGCATAAGATTCTTTAACTATTCGTTTTTTCATTTCTGGACGTTTGAATGATTCAGCCAATGTTGTAAATACTAATTTTACTTCTCTTGTATTACCAGCTCTATCAAAATTTTCAATTACTTTCATTTTTTGATTTTCTGTTAATTCGAAGTTTCGGAACAATTTGTTCGTGTAAAGAAGTTTTGCATTTAAAAGATTTACTTCAGAAAGAATACCTCTAAGTTGATTTACAGTAGCATAAGCTTCTTCTAAATCTTTCTTCATTGCTTCTTCTACTGGCTTTTCTTCTTCTTTTGCAGGCATTTCTGCTTCTTCTTCTTCACGAAGGATAGCTTCGATGATTTCATCAATTGATTCATCTACTGGCATTTCCTTTTCGTCTTCTGCATAATGATCACCTTCGTGAATCTCATCACCATCAGTTCCAGCATTTGAATAATCTTCTTCATTCAAATCACCTTCTAACTCACGAATGATTGCTTCTAAGTTTAGATCTTCGTCATCTGCACCATACTCTGCATTCATTTCTTCGTCGCCCATCGGTTCTTCTTCAGCTGACATACCCATACCCATGCTCATGTCCTCTTCGTCGCCACCCATACCAACTGTGAAATCGTACTCATTTCCGCCAACTTCTGCAGATAAATGATCATCTGTCCAATTAAAGTCGTCTTCCATTCCTTCGTCACCCATTGGTGCTTCTTCTTCTCCTGCTGTCATATCCATTTCTGGTTCTTCTGCAGGCATTTCTTCGTCTTCGCCCTCGATTTCATTTGTTAGTTTTGTAGCTAACATTCTTTCTAATCGTGGAGCAAAGGCTTCTTGTAAAGCAATCTTTGCATTTGCTAAAGCTGTTTCTTTAACCGCCTTTGCATCAGCAATCGCTTCTTTTAGCAAGTCTGATTTTGCCATTGTTTTTCTCCTTAAATTTGTTTTTTGGAAATAAGATTATTCGAAATCTTAATAGAAATATAAATTACTAGACATTATATAAGAAATAATGTATTTACAAATAAATATGAGCATGATTGAAAAACCAGTAAAAAAGCCCTAACTTTTTTAGCTAGGGCTTTATTTTGTTAATTAAAAAGAATTTCTATCTTTAATCATTTGAATGAATCTTGCGTCTTGAAGTTGTTTTCTTTTCTTAACTGACGGTTTAATAAATTCTTTTCGGTCTTTTGCTTTTTCTAGAACTTCGGAATTTTTAACTTTGCGTTTCCAAATTTTAAGAGCAAATGCTAAATCTTCTCTTAAGGAGCCTACTACATTTACTGCTAGTGAATGTCCTGGAACAATTGTTTGATGTTGTTTTTGTTTTTTATTCATATAACGTTATTAAATTTTTACATTGGGGCTTGTGGTGCTGGGGTAGGTGTTGGAGCTTGTTCTCCGCGTACTTTAAATCTGAAATGTTTAAGTTCTGGCATTTGTGCTAAATATCCTTGAATCTTTTGTGATTCTGTTCCCGGGTCTTCTCCTAATCTAAAATAAAGATAAACTACTTTACCTGTTTTTGCGATTTGTTTTTTAACTAACGTAATACCTTTTTTTGCAGTCCATTGTTGTATTTCGTTAGTTACTCTAACTGCATCTGCAGGATCACGTAAAACAAATTCTACTCCACCTCTATAATCAGTTATGTTATTAACTAGTTTTGCTTCATCAATATCACCTTCCAATTGTACATTTACACCTTGGTCAGTCATTTTTTTAATATCTGCAGGTTTTGTATCTTTAGGCATTTTCACAGCGCCGGCACCAGATGGTGCTGTTTGTTCTGTTAATCCGAAAAATTCTTTATATAATTTTTTAAATATGCTCATTACTTGCCTATATTATAATAATTTTTTTTGTAAGATCCAAATTATTGAACATCAAAATATCTGTTTAAATGTTGTCCGATATTTTCATATGCCATGGCCATTCGGTCTTGTGCTTCTTTTAATGAACGAGCTGCATCTTCAAAATCTCGATAATCTTCATGCATTCTTTTGTTGCCTTTTTTGTGTGCGGCATTTGCCATCCAATCATCACTTTCAGTCATAACACGATCAGCACGTTCAACAATATTTTTAACTCGTTCAACAATTTCTTCTAAATTGCCTTTTCCATATACTGACTCACCTAATGCTGAAAAGTTTGCTATTTCTTGTACAAATGCTCGTTTTTCGTCTTTAGACATTGCTTGTGGTTGATCTTCTAAAATCGTTTCTAGAATGTATTTTAAATTTGGTGTTTTCATTATATAATCCTACATTTGCCATCATCACATAAAATTGATGTAATAATGCTGTTTACTTTGCCGTATTTGTTTGGTTGTATATTTTTATTAATTGATTCGTGCATGCTCGTAGGACGCATAAAAGCCCCTTGCGTAGAAGGATTAGATACGAAGTCCCAACATATTAATTCAAAATCTTCTTGTACTTCTACTACGCCTTCACTACGTAATTCTTTAACAGAACCTAAACCACGAGATGATATACCTAAAGTGATTCCTGCTTTAAACAGTTCTTTAAGAATTTTACCTGATGGTGTTTCTAGAATTTGTACTGCTCCACATAAATCATCGCCTTTCCACCAAATTTTAAGAACGTTATGTGAAACGTTATTTAAATTGACTACTGATGATTCTGGATGATCTAATTCTCCTAATGCTCTATGTTGATCAATATATTCTTGTTGATAGCGTTTACATTCTCTTTCTAAGATGGTTCTAGGATATATTCTACCGTTTTGATTCTTTGCTCCTGCTCGCTGCAAAATTCCTTGTACAACAAACCCGCCAGGTACGCCAAATGCTGCGCCAGATGATTCTGACAATGTTCCTACCGGCTTAAATGGCATATATTCTACGATAAGGTTTTTTGACATACTATTCTCCTAATGCTCTTACTCGTTCTGATATTTTTGTTAATCGTTCTGATATTTTTACTAATGCTTTATCTGCTGCGTTGCCAATTCCCATTCTAGATAAACCTGATTCAGTTTTTAATCTTGAAGTATGATTAACTAATGTTTCAATTTCTTGAAGTTTTTTTGCTACTTCTTTAATTGTATTTTTAACTTTTTGTTCCGGAGATATTTTTGAATCGCCTGTTGCAAAAGATCTATATGATTCAATAAGTTGTTCATATTTACGATCCATTGCTTCTGCAACTTTGAGTGAATGCTTTTCAGTATCATCTTTTATATTTGCAGTACCATATGGTTGATTGCTAAATTTAACTGGATATTCTTGATCTTCATTAGGCCATTTACCGTCTGCAGATGAAAATGGGAATTTATCTTGAGATGTCTCTTCACCTGATTCAGGTTTTTGATGACCCGTTTCTTTCCATTTAAATGATGGTGATGTATTTACTGATTCATATTTAATAGATTTGCTTTTCCACTTACCCGGTTTAGCAAATGCTGCAGGGGTATTAAATCCAGCAACACCGCCTGTGGCACTCATCTCGTCAAGTTCCTCAGGATTACATTCTGGACAATCTGGTTTACCACAGTTACATGTTTCTTCTAGATCTTGGAATTTATCCTCAATTTCTTTTAAGAATGATCTCATTAATGCATCTCCTTTAATTCGCGGACTAAATCAAAATAACGTAACAAAGAAAGTATATGAGATTCTTTAATAGTTTTCATATTTTCTACCGTACAAAGCATTTCAGATAATTTTTGTACTTTAATTTGTGTTGCTTTATCTGATATTTGATTAGCTTGTTGTGCTAAATCTTTTTTGATTGCAGGGATAACAACTTGAATATATTCTTTTAATGCGGCAGTATCATTTACGTGAGTAATATACTTGTTTAAAAGTTGTTTTTGCGATTCATCTAAACCTGAATATTTTTCGTTGAATTTATCTACAAGTAACTTGTATGATAATAAACGTATATCTTTTGGCTGTGATTCATATGATTCTAAAATTGGATCTTTTGTTGGTTTCGCTTTTTCTGTAATCATTGCGTGTTGTAAAATAACATTTTTACATTCTAACAATTGTTTCGGATTATCAGTTTCGTCATTTTCAAATATCATATTAATAGAAGCTAATACTTTATAGTTATTAATATGAATTTTTGACATGTTATCGAAAACAAATTTTTCAGAAATTTCTTTCACTAAATTATAGCGTTGACGTTTCAATACCGTTTGGTTTAGTTTTGAATGTGTTGATTTTACAGTACGTATATAATCTAATGCTTGTGCTTCACTACGGAATTGCTCTTTTCCTAAAGCATTATAGAGTTGTAATTCTTTCGATAATTCTGTATTTTGACCGAAATATTTTTTAATAATATCAACAGTTACAGTTTTATTCGAAGACAACGTTTCCGAAGTTAATTTACGCACTAACATTTCAAAAAGAATACCGGTATTCTTATATTTTGAATGTTTTAATTTCTTCATAGGTTTACGACCGTTTATTTTTAATATAAATATAATGTTTCTTACAAAATGTTATTTTCGTCCAATAACGTACCTTTGTCTTTATCATCATTATCTATTTTACTAGACTTTAATGATTCTAATAACATGTTAGATGTTTTATTTTTAGATTTAAGATGTTTAAGTATGTTGTGGCTCTCTGTTGAAATTGGTCGTACTGTTCTGTCTCTTCTAGCATCTGGTGTAAATGTTGTTTTTTGATTTGCAGGATCAAATGCTTGTTTCAATTCTTTTCTACCGGTCGGATCCCATCCAAATGCATTTTTATGTTGTCCGGATTTGATGCCTTCTGGCGGACGTCCTCCTAAATCCTTTTCTTCTACCTCTTTGCTCGACATATGTAATGATGCCATATCGTGCGGCGTTCCAAAAGATACTCCTGTTACTGCAGGATCATTTCCTTCTTGTTCAATTTGATTTTGACGGAAACGAAGTTTAAGATCTTCTACAACATCATTGCGTTCTTGAAGCCATTGGTCTTCTGACATATTAAAGATATATTCATAAATGTATTTGTCAGAAACTAATTTAGAATCTTTCATTGAAGTTGCTAATGCCATTTTTTCAGTCATTAATGCAACTTTTTGCTGATCATATATAATAGATGGTGCCGTTAATTCTAATTCAAATCCAACTAAATCTTCACCTTCATATCCTTGAGCATATAAATGCACAATTGCAATTTTAGTTAATTCAGAAACAACAATTTTTTGTACACGTTCAATGGTTCTAGCAAAACGTATATCCATTGATGCTAGCGTTGTTTTTCCTTCTACTCCTTCATCATATCCTAAAAATGGTTTAGGAATTTTAAGAGCAGCCATCATTTTATGTTTAACATAATCAATATCTTCAATACCGGTAAAAGTCATACCCGGTAATGTATCAATACTAGTTGAAGATTGACCTCCACGAACTGGCAAGTAATAATCTTCTAACATGTTGTTAAGATTAAACTTTAAATTGTAATTTCCAGTTTGTGAATCAATATGTGGAATTTTCTTCATTTTATTGATAATGGTTTCCATGAATGAATCAACTTCATTTGGTGGAATATTACCAATATCAATTTTAAAGATACGTTTTTCTGGTGCTCGCATAATACGATGTATTAGCATTGCATCTTCTAACATCATTAATTTTTGGAATTCTTTACGTGCTCCTTCTAACATTGATCTACCATATGGTAAGAAGTTAGAATCTGATAACATACGGAAATGTGCAATTTCAAAAACATCATAAGGGAAATTTGGAGAGCCTACATGTTTAAATGTAATTTTATATTCTCCAGATACTTCATCATATTCTTCAAAACGTTCAATTTCATAACTTGAAAAAGGACGTGCATTTAATACGCCAATTTCATCTGCAATATCTAATTTTAAAAAGAAATCACCATACTTGGTCATGTTACGAATCCAAGTCCATAAATTGAAATCAATATTTAAAACATCATAAAATAAATTATAAAGTATTTTTTGTATTTGAGTATTATTCGTTTTGATAGTTAACACATCGCCGAATTGATCAGCTAATGTTGATTCATCTGAATATATATCAAGCGCTGATGATATAATTGGGTCTTTATCCATCATTTCATAATCAGCATAAAGCTGCATACGATTTTGATGCATATAGTAGTTGGAATCATATCCACCCATACCTCCAACCATGTGCTTATTAGCTCCATGCATTCTGGTATATCTATCAGCTATTTTGCTTTGACCTAGGTTACCAACACTTTGTAAACGATTGGTATCAACCACTCGTAGTTTATCTTTTCCATACGCACGTACAATTACGTTGGTACTAAATAGATTCTGTAAACGTTTTCTTAGAGACGCCATAATAATATTATTTTTATAATAAATATAACTTGTTACAGAAGCCAGGTTAAATTTTCATCTTGGAAGCCGTTATTCCATTTCCAACCATCTGCGTTGTTATTAGGCTTACCTGTGTAAATTACTGGTTCTGTTTTTTGAAATTGTGACAATGATCGTTTAGTTAATTCAATTCCTTGTTGTCTTAACTTAAGTGATGTGTCACGTAACCATAACCCGATACAAAACGCCATAACAAGGTCATCATTGTATCCACTTTGTGATTGAGCTTTTCCATTTAGCCAAATAAATACAAAAAGTTCTTGTATTAATCTTTTACTACGTATTACTGGAGTGTGCTCTCGCATATACATTTCTAATGCTGATATCATTAATGGCCGTGTACGAGTTGTAGTTGATACTCCAGGAACCATTTGGCTTTTATCCTTCATATCATAACCTTTTTTCAATTGTACATCAGTATCAACATATCCATCATCTTTATATGTATAAAATATATTTTCATAGCCTCTATCTAAAGCCGGCTGAATTGCAGCCCAACCTATGTTGGCATTTTCAATTGCTAATAATGCATTATTCCATTCTGTAGCAACTGTCACTAACATGTTTCCAAAATCTTTCGGAGGAAGTTTGCCTTTATACTCAGCAACTTGTCGTATATCTTGTACATCGATAACATGAAATGTTGACCAGTCGCCACCATCACCACGTGCAACGTCTGCTACTACTAAATAATCTTTTTGGTAGTCCGGATATTCCCATATCCAATAACCATTATCAAATCCACGCTTTTCAATTGGTTCTATGCATTTTTCATCATACTCCATTAATATAGCGCCATCTACTACAGTATGACCTGAACTAATAAAGTCACAGTCACATTCCTGAGCAGCACCACGTTCACCTAACAATTGCGTTTGTTGATCACGCCATTCTTGATCGCGTTCTGGATGTACTGTCCAATGCAGTTTAATTGTATGAAATCCATTTACCTCTGTTTCAGCATCAGCCCATGTTTGATGAAACCAATTACCAACACCATTTGGTGTAGATAATACAATTGCTCCACCACCTGTTGATAGTGTTGCTTGCGATGCAATCCATATTTCTTCAATGTTACGTATAAAGGCTGCTTCATCAATAATAAGCAATGATAAGGCTTCAGAACGTGCACCGGTAGTTGCAGATGATACTGCTTTAATTTGCGAGCCGTTTTTGAATTTCAATGAAAGTTTATTGTCTGCTTCAATTGTACCCTTTAACCAACTAGGCAAATTGTCGTGCATAACACGTACTTTTGTTACTAAGTTTTTTGCTACTTCTTGAGTCGTTGCAATAACAAGTACGTTGAAGTCTTCTTTGAATAACATGCTCCAAAGAGCAAACCCCGCAGATAAAGTTGAGATACCTAACTGACGAGACTTAAGGATAACACTGTATCTATTATCTCGCAATTCAGTTAATGAATCTTCCTGAAATGGAAATAGATTAAATTTAATCTTACCTTTTTTCGGGTGTTGAATATAACAATATTGACGCATAAAGAAAACAGGATCTTTCGCACACATTGTGTATTGTTGTTGAATGATCTGTTTTATGTTTGGTTGCATCATATTATTTTACTAGTTGATTAACTAAAATTCCGGTGCCTAATGCTGATAAAAATCCGAATCCAAACCATAAGCCTTTTTTGTCAGACCATTTCGGTTGCATCAATTTAATTTGTTCTTTATATAAATCAATGTTAGATTTTAACAATTTAATTTCGTTGTCTTGTTCTACAATATGCATAGAATCTAATGTTGCAATTGAATCTTGTTGTTTAACTAAACTACGATATTTAACAATTAATTCATTATTAATATCATCTGCTACCCAAAGCGAGTCTATTACAAATGATATATCTGCTAACTCAGATTGAGTAAAACATGTATCTGGTTTTGACTTTCCCTTTTGCGAAAATGCAATAACTGGAAATAATAAAATGATAATTAGTTTTTTCATTTTTTTCTACGTGTTTTTTTCAAAATATTTTCTTTTGCATCTTCGATTGCTACTTCTACAACTTCAATTGTTTCTTTAGCTTCTTCAATTTCAGCAATTTCATTTTTTAACTTAACTGCTTCTTTTTTTGCAGCTGCCGTTTTTTCTTTGATTACTTCAATTTTCTTTTCAGTTTCGATAATTTTATTTGTATTATCTTCAATCTTCTCAGCAATTTTTTCTAATTTTTTTGATTTCTTTTTTGAATTAAATAGAAAAAATGCAATAATTGCGCCGATACCAACAACGATAGCTACCCAATATTTTTTAATCATTTTCATTTTTTGTTTCCTTGTTTAGATTAGTTAAAAAGTTTTCTTTAAATGTATCAAATTGTTTTTGTACTGTTTCTTCAAATTCTTCCGGTGTCATTTTTTGTGTCCATGTTTCAACATCACCATTTCCACTACTAACAAATTGAGATGCTTGTGTATATGCTTCTTTCAACATAACAACATCGCGTTCTGCAGAAGCTAACCATGCTAATGCATTTTCACGTATCTTTTGTTGCTCATAGTCTTGATACTTGCCTTCTTTTTTTAATTCATGTTCCATTTCAATTGTGCAATCAAAACACATTCCGTGAATCTTACGCATTTTTTGATCAATAGGATGTTTACCTGTACATGTACATGTTTCTTTTCGGCAATTAGTGAAAGCTCGAAGTTCTTCACGAATTTCTTGAAATATTTCTGAATTTTTTGGTTTTCTAATTCTAAACCCATCACGTTGTTCAATAATGTATGTAATACCTGTTGCTATATCAACATCTTCCCATACATCACCTATTAAATGTCGTTCATTATCTTTAGCCGTTTTCTCGACATCAGAAAATCCTACAGTTTTTTTAGTTTGAAATTTATGACTACCATCCAACATTTGTTGAACAGCTTTAACATTTTGTAACTTTTTAGACATAACTTATTATTTATTTGTATTACTTTTTTTAGTCTGACCTCTTTGAAGTTTGTTAATAGCTAACGATCTTAACATTTCAAAAAAGTTTTTATAATCTTCTGGTTCTGAATCTTTTAATACAGAATTGATAACTTTTGAAATTGATTTAATTCTAGCAATATTTCCCGTTTCTTCTTTTAAATGATCAACGAAACGTTGTACTGCTAATGCTTCTCTTGCTTCTGGATCTAATTCTTGTTCTGGATTAGCTGCAGGCTCTTCAGTTGGTGTTTCTGCAGGGGTAGGTGTAGCTGCTGCGTCAGTTGGAGCAGGTGCATCAGTTGGTGCTGGTGCTGCCATATCAGTCGGCGCAGGTTCAACTGATGGAGCTGGCTCTTCTACCGGAAGTTCTTCTGCAGGCGTATCTGCTACAGGTTCTTCTTCCGGTGCTGGTGTAGTTGGTTGTTCCATTAACACTTTAGTTATTTTGCGACGGATATATTCTCTAATTAAATGTTCTTTTTGTTCACGCGTTAGATTTTCAACTTTATCTTTAATAACATCGGCAATTTCTTTTTCTTCTTTATCTTCACGTTTTTTCATACGTTTCAAAGCAGTTTTAGGATCATAATCACCATCTTCTAAATCTTTATATAAACGATCATCAGCATCATATGTTGGATACATTTTTCCATCATCTTGCATTTCTTTATCCGTTTTGCGTAAAAGATTGGGTATTGTATCACCTGCAGATTGTGGATTCATTCCGCCATCTTTATCATCCATCGTATAATCTTTAATGTCTTTACGATAAGTAGGTTTGGTATTTTCTGGTTTTTTGTATTTGCTTTTGTGTTTTTCAGCCATGATTTTTATCCATTTTATATAAATATGTTATCGTGTATATTTCAATACTCCTAGTAGTTGATTGACGGGAGCAAACGCACCGGTTAATTTATAGGTATGTCCGCCGTAGACAAATACAATTCCTTCGGTTGGTACAATTGCTTCAAATCCGCCTAACTTTTGTATACGGCGTAATTCGTGTTCTAATTTTTTAATTGTCACTTCATTGCCCGATGCTTGCAATTCTTTAATTAATTGAGCTAATTCTGTTTTTAATTCTTGTACTGTTTTACTAGGATTTGCTGCTAGGAAGTTTTCTGCATTTTTTAATACCACTGCTCCTAATCTTAAAAAGATAGTTTCAAATGGTTCCATGTTTTGTTTTTGATAAACTTTAAAATCTTTTTTATCAAATTCCGCTACCCATGTTGCGAACTCAGGATTGTCAATTTGTTTTTTAAGTATTGTAATATTGGTAGATTTGTCATTGAAGGCCCAACGATAAATTAATGTAGTTAAAACATTTTCTGGAATTTGATATCCTAATTCTTGTGCTTTTGTACGAATAACATCTGCCCACCAAGCCTTATGATATTCAGTTACCAGATCAGTTGGTTGTAGTCTAAATTTATTTTGTAGTTGATCAATTTCGCTAAAAAATGCTGCTTGTTGATCTTCAAAATCATATACCCGACCTAATTTAATTTGCTGTGGCGGAATAAATGAAAATGTTTTTTGAAGATGTGCATTTGCATCTTGTATAATGTTTTGCAATAGCTTTCCACCGGTCATATCAGTTTGTATAACATTTCCAGCTTCATCATATTCAATTAAATTATGAAACTGTAAATGAGCTTTATCATATGTAATTACATTTTTAGTTGCAGGATAAATTATTTCCATATTAGCAAACACTCGTCCGTTTTTAAATATTTCATTTAATTTATCAGCTGGAATCATTCTTAAAGATTCTGTTAAATCTTCTGCACATGCTCTATATGCTTCTACTACTAGTTTATATCCTTCAGATCCAGCAACACCATTTGTTGCAACACTTTTTTGATATTTTCTTTCAAAGTCTGCAATAATTTCCGGTGTTGTCCATGGATTAATTATAGTGCCTTTATTACGTGCAAAACCAATTTCTCCGTTTTTCCATGTAATTTGAATATTTTGTCCATCAGTCTTTTCTGTTACTGCTTCTTCAATATCTAAACGACCTTCTAATGCCCGGGAAACTATTTCTTTCATTTCATTGAAAGTTAATCCATGATCATCATATGGGTGTGCCATATGTCCTGCTGCGCCGCCTTCGGTAATAAGTTTAGATTCATTTAATTCCGGATTATTGTCATGGCCGCATTCGTGGCAAACATATAAATCTTTACCACCGGTTTTTACAGGCCAACTATGTGGACATTTTTTGCATTTAATTCTAGCACCGCTTTTTGGCATTGCTGATTCAATTTTATAAATTACATCTTTAGGATTATTTGGTTGCCATTGTTTACGTTGTGCTTTAATAGTGCGAGGAATCAATTTAATCTGACCTAATTGACGATCAAACTCTAATTGAAATGGCATATGTAATGGAACATCGAATTGATAATCAGATTCTACCGCTGTTGGATTACCGGATTGGAATTGTTGTACAATTTTTTCTCCATATTCGTCTGATAAATCTCTAAACAAGTTTTCTAAGTCTTCTAATCTAATAGTCCCTTCATTTCTAGGATCGTTTAAACGTTCAATGAAGTGAGTAAATTTACCTTGAAAATCTACATCGATACCGAAACGTTTAAAAAATCGATCAATTACTGGTTCTATTTGTTTTAATTCATCGCGTGTAATATAATTTTCTGCAATTATTGATTCTATTAATTTAGCACCAACAACTGTTTTAGCAAAATTATCAAAATCATATACAAATGATTCTCCTCGATGTTTTTCTAAGAATGAACGCAAATGATTAATTTTTGATTCGTGACGATCTTTTTCCTTAGGATTCATTATTGCTTCAAAAACTTCTTCTACATCTTCTTGTAACGATGTAGACCACCAATCTCTACTAAATACTGCAGCTTCTTGTATGCCTTTTAATATTTGCCAAGCATTTTTTACTTCTGCATCTGAATTAGTTGGGTATGATAATCGAAATGTTTCATAATCATCATCTACTAATGATTGTCTAACTATAGTTGCAGATATTGGATGTCCATTATTATATGTTAATGGATCTACATTTACACTTAATTCAGTTGCATCAATTCCTGCAGGAATACGTCGTCCTTTTTTATCACCAATTGTAGCATATTTGTCTACATTAGGGACAAAGTCTTTTGCACGAACATAATCATCGCCTTTAGTTGATGCAGCCATGGCAAATTTACCTGTTACATCTTCTGGCAATGCAAAAAGATATTCATACGCAGCCATGATCGGAGAATTGAATTCAGTAGGTTGTATTTCAATTTTTGGATTTGAATTTAATAAATCAAACATCTCCATTGTTTTGTCTCTTGTAATACCTTCTCGCTCTTTTGGGCCAATTAAAAGAATTACTCGTTCTACTTGTGGATCTTGAGCATAACGATTAGCTAATGCTAAATGTGCTCCAGTTAATGGTTTAAATCCTCCGGGAAATAAAACTGTTATTTTGTTCATCATGTTTCCGTTTTATATAAATATATTATGTTATGATACAACTCCATTCAAAGGTGGTGCTATACTACCGCCCACATTTCGACTAGTCCTAAAAACAAAGTTTTTTAATTTTAATGTACCAGTCAAGCTTGTATTATTTGATACAGACACTATAGTATGTATTAATACATAACATCCTTGACGATTTAATATTCCATTAGCCGTTCCTTTAATTTCTACGGTTTGAGCACCAGATGTAGCTGTCGATGGAACAATTGTTTCGATAAATTGATTACCTTGTAAATTAGCTTGATTATTAAATTTACCATATGATCCTAATCCGGAGTTTGACCCAGAAATCGCACTCGCAATAAATGAAGAAATTCTTAGTGTTCTATTACCAGGAGTTGCATCGGTTCTATCAGCTGAAAATGTAAATGACATTTGCATATTTGTTTCGCCTGGTAATATAAATGTTTCAAATATAGGTCCAGCAACGAATGAACCGGTAATTCCCGATGCTGTTATTGGTAATGTTGCCATATTATATGTATATTCAGTTGGATCGAAATAAACTAATCGACCAATATTATAACCATCAGCATATTTGTTATTTGTATCAAATAATACATCGCCGTCTTGTATTGCAATTAATGCTGATGCAGTTACTTGTCCTTGTGGTGATAATATAAAATTACTTGATGAAATTTGTAATAATCCATTACTTCCACTAATGAATGATGCTGATGGATTACCAAAAAAGAATTTATTAGTACGTACATCTATTTCAGAATCTCGAGTGCTATATCTAAAATAACTCGAAGTATTTGCATAAAGTTCTAATCCGACGCCGTTATATGCTTGACCTTTTGAAGTCTGGCCTGGCAATGCAGAACCTGACCACAATAAGAATCCCGGGAATCCTGAATCAAAACCTTGATATCCTAACGATCTAATAAAACCTGAATTTGGATATCCACTAATTGCAACTCCACTATTTAAAGAGTCAGCAACATATAAAGATCCGGTAAGCATTGAGAAGTTACCATCAATATAACGATTTCCGCCTTCCCAATCTTTATTATATACATAAGATGTTTGTTTGCTCTTTTCGCCATTAACATTGTAATATTCAACTTTAAATGAAATTTGATTGTTAATTTTATGTGTTGTTTGAACAAAAGATTTAATTCTTGTATAATTTGGAGAATATCCTGGATCATTATCTGATGTAGCGTGTATGTCTGCTACTTGCCAAATACCAGATTCTACTACAAGTAATAAAACTCCGGTTCCTGTATAATCAGATTGAAAATTAAATACATAGTCGTCAAATCTTTGATTATCACTCGTTACTCGAAGTTCTCCAATTCTTTTACCAAATTTTGTTGGGAATGTTTGATTGAAGTAATCTGTCGGATCTTGATAAAATGCACTTCCTGATAAATACACTGATAATACTGGATCTAAACTCCCTGTTCTAGTACCTAATGCATCAAGTGTTATTTTATATGATGATGATTCAATAAATACACCTGCATATTGTGGTTTAATTTGTGCAACTAAAACTGCATTATCTGCAAACAAATTCATTGAACTTGATATTTTCATTGCGCTATCTAACGATGCAGTTGACCAACCTAATATAGGCAATGGTAACACAGCTGTGCCTTGTAACGCAGATGCGGTCCAATATGTATTAATAATGCTTTGCGTTGCAAAAACACCTATAGATTTGTCTGGATATAATGATGATGTGCTAGGAACGAATATTTCCGTTTCTTCTAATTCAATATCATTGATTAATTCCCATGTACCGACGGTACCGTTATTGTTAGAAAAAACTTTGATTCTAGATACATCGCCAGTTGCTGGTTCTAAGCCTTTAATTTGTATGTATGCAAATGATTGTGAATTTTCTGTTTCTATGTATGTTGGAGATGCTTCATATGATAATGAATATGCAGAATAATCAAATGCATTAAAAGTATGTATTGAAATACTCTGGCTACTATACGCCGTATATTGCGTATCTAACAAGGCTGTAGTCGGAGTTAGAATCTTTTTAATTGTACCTACGTAAGGTGTTGTAGATATAGTAAAATTAGGTGTAGGGGTAGGATTAACGGGTGATGCTACGGTTACTGTACCTGTAGACATATCTGATGTAAATTTACCGCCTAGTAATTCTATTGCCGGCTGATTATTATAAGAATAATATCTAACAGTACCTGTAGAATATGTTGGGAATTGTACACTACCTGAATACGTTCTATCTAATTGTACTCCAATCAACTCATCTACAGTTACCGTTGGAGATTGTTCAAAAATTATTTCTGAAACGTTTGATATGTTTGGATTAACTGGAACTGAACGTGTCCATTTTATATTTGGACGTCCTTGCCATTCGGTTGGAGCAACTCCACCTTGCAATATAGATGCTTCACCTAATATAGTAATTGAACAATCGCCAGGTGATGTATCTTCATAAACGTATATAGCAATTACGCGACTTTTATCTTCATCGATATAATCAACAACTTCCGTATAAATTGGATCGCCATTGAAATCTAAAACTTCAATGTTTAATATTCCACCTACTTTTAAATTAGTAGGGTGACCTCGAAGTTTAAATAAATTTTTTCCAGATGTTAATCGTAATGGAAATTCTGATATTTGAAAATAATCCGGGGATGTAGCCGAAGTGTCAGTATAATAAACATCAATATATTCTAGTCCTTTGTAGACTGCCTCTTTACGTTTCATTACTCGAATATCTTTTTATATAAATATTACGTGTGCTGAATCTGGCTGTATCCGTTTATTTTATTTACTTCAATTAAATTATCTACCATATCACGCATAGAATCAACGTGTGAAATGATAATTGAAAAATCAAATTTAGTTTTGAAATATTCAAATAGATTTACTACTGATGAAATGTGTTCTGCGTCTAAACTTCCCCAACCTTCATCGATTGCAATGAAATTAGGGCGTGGCAGTGCTGATACATTTATAAGTGCAATTCTAATTGCTAATGAACTAACAAAGCGTTCCATACCACTTGTTAATTCTAATGGCCAAAAATTATCTTCATCATAAATAATATATCCATTAATGTTTTTACCATCTGAATTCATTACCATGTTAAAATCAACAATTTGATTCAGTACATTATTTATTTCTGCTTCAATTTTAGGAAGAGCTTTTGCAACTAATTCATATGGAATTCCATTTCTTTGAACAGCTGCTAGATAATATTCATATGCCTTGTATTCAGTTTCTAACTGTTGATATGATTCTAAATTTCTAAGAGCAGTTCCTCGATTTGTTTTTGCAACTTCGATTGCACCGAAGAGTGATTTAATTTGTTCTTGTATTGATTTTATTTCTTCAGTAAACATTTCAATATCATCTTTACATAAAGTAATTTTAAGATCAATGCGTTTATTGTGACTAATAGCAGTTTCATTTTTTGTAAATGATTCTTGTCGTTCTAAACATGTTTCTAATTCAGATTCTCGTGTTTGTAATTCTGATTCTAATAACTGCAGACGAAGTTCTTTTTTATCAATTACGTTTTGATCTTTTTGAATAGTATCACGAAGTTGTATTAATTCGTTAAATGATGTTTGATATGATAATAATGATTCATAACGATTATTTAATAAATCATATTGTTGTTTTAATTCTGTTAATATTGATTTATCTGTATCAATCGTATTCTGGGCTTCAATTGCATCTTGAACGAAAACGTTGCTTGTACAGTATTTGCAGTCCGGGTCATATTCGTGAGCATCGAGATGTTCAATCTTAGTTTGCTTTGCATTTATTATTCCTTGTTGGTCTTTTATTTTTTTATTAAACTCATCTATTTGAGCATCTACAATTTTTAATTCATCTACCTTTTCTTGAATTAGTTTAATATTAAATTTTGTTTTTACTTGTTGTTTTATTTGCGAAATACTTGTTTGCATATCTGCAATTTCTTGTTCTGCAGTTTCAATATCTTGTTGCAATGTTTCAATTTTGTCAGTTAAGTCAGATTCATGTTTGTTTAATATTGTAAAATCTGGACCATCATATGTTGTAGGTAATTTAGATTCAATGAGTGTAACAATACGATTTTGTAAATCATTTCTATCATCTTGGAATTTATCTTCTTGTTGTTCTAATGCCTGAATAGTATCTTGATTTTCAGAAATAACTGCATCTGCTTGTATCATAATTTCTGCAAAGTCAGTTTTCTTATATTCTTTTAAACGTCCAGCTGTTTCTTTTATTTCATCTGCAGCAAGTTGATATAGTTGTTCAAATACCGTAATGTCTAAAAATTGTGATAAAAGATCTTTGCGTTCTTTTTGAGACTTTTCAATAAAATTATTGTTATCAGCTTGAAGTGAAAATGCAGTTAAAATAAAATCATCATATGTACCTAAATAGCGACGAATGTTTTTATTTGTTTCACTTCGTTCTTCACCATTTAAATTTTCTGAATCAGTATAAAACTCTACATCTACTTTAACGTGAGTTTCTTTCTTTTTATTTTGTGTGCCTCGTCGTTCAATAGTATAAACGATGCCATTCATTTCAAAACGAAATACACCTTTGAACCAAGATTTCTTGTTATTTAATACTTCATTTGCTTTACCTGTTTTACTACATTTATCAAAAATAGTATATGTAATGGCATCAAGCAAAGAAGACTTACCAGATGTATTTGCAGCAAATAAGCCACATACATCGGAAAGATTTTCAAAATTTATAACATTACCTTCACCGTAACTAAACATGTTATCAAACTCAAAAGATATCGGGTGCCATGTTGTATGTCGTACTGACTCAACTGCTGGTAATTTTGAATTAATTGTACGATTAATATGTCTGATTGCATCTATTTCTTGCGGTGTTGCTTGTGGATAATTTACATCAATGTAATCTGTTAACAATGTATTTTGATATTCAACATCTCGTACATTGCCAATTGCTAAACTAGAAGATGCTGCAGTTTCAGCAGATCCAATTGTTCGTTGAATTGTAATATCTTCAACAGTATATTTTTTTCTAATTGTCGCAATAAGTTTTTTCATATCTGCAGCAGATGTGTCATTAAACTTGATTCTGATTCGAGGTCGTTTTGGCATTCTTGCAGGAGCATTTACTATTTTATCTCCTTGAGTTTCCAATGTTACATACCCATAATCATTTTCAATTTGTACAAAATCTGCTGTACATCGATCTAGATCCCAAATTAAAATACCATGGTCTAATGCTTCTCCATGATTTTGTTGAATCAATGAGCCAGGATATGCAATAGTTTTAGCGTTATCTAAAAATTGTGCTGGTTTATGAATATCGCCTAACAAAGTAATATCATGTCCTTCAAATAAATCTACGCCTACATGCTCATTTGATATTTGATAACCAATATCAGTTTTAGCAGTATTAACAGCTCCATGATGAAGTGCAATTTTATATGTTGCTTCAAAATCTTTTGCACGAAGATAATCTGCAGGCGTTTTATCAACAGCCATATGATTCCATGTAACACCACCTAATTCAAATAATCCATTATCTTTTACAAAAATGATATTAGGATTCTTAATAACATTTAACACGGGGCTAACTGCATCAATACGATGCATATTGTTTAGATTCATATCATGATTGCCTAAAATAACAATTGTAGGTATTTTGAATCCATTAAAGAAATCAACTAGCATTTGAACTAGTTCTGGGGACATATCTAATTTGCTATGAACAATATCTCCCGTAACTACTGCAATACTATTAGCGGTGCTTGTTTGATTAATATAGTCAAACATGTTTTGAAATACTTCGCGATATTCTTTATGACGTTTTAACGTACGAATATGTATATCCGAAACATGATAAATTTTATCAATTTTTTCAATCCCAACTTCAATCTTTTTTATTTCCATATCAAATCCATTCTCAATTCCATAACACGTTCAAATGTTAATACTGAAGTATTTTGTATAATTTCTGTAATCTTCTCAAATCCTAATTCAGATGCGTCTTCATCTTGCAATTCAATAAAGTAAACATTCAATCCTTCTGCCATAAAACGTTCTGCAATTTGTAAAGCATTACGTAATGCATCAGCATCCAAACAAATATAAATGTCTCGTACTCGTTTTTCGATAATTTTTTTTTGAAGTGTAGGTTGAATAATTTTACCAAATAATGGAATTGCATTGCGTTTAACTGCAATTGCATCAAATGCACCTTCACATAATACAATTGGTTCTGACCAATTAATTGTTAAATCAAAACCAATAATATCTTTTGAAATTTTAGGATTCTTATGTTTGAATTTATCTGCATTATAAAATGCTCGACTAACAAAATAATTTAGTTGTCCGTCTGCGTCATAACTTGGTATAATGATTTTGCCGGAATATTCTCCAGCTTCACAATAACCAATGCGATATTTTAAAATATCAAAAATAGATACACCTCGTTGGGTAAGGTAATGAATAGCGTTGCGATAATCAGGTGTATTTTTTTTATTCCAAAGTGGTATATATTCTGTTGGTAATTGTATTAATTCTTGTTTTTCTTTTGTAGTATCAACACGATATTTTGCTGATTCTATTATCTTAGCAAGTTGTTCGAATCGCTCTTTTGGTAAATTTAATTGTTTGAAAAGTGACGATATAGAACGACCTTTTTTATCAGATATCCAACAGTGCCAATGATTTTCTCCAGCACTAGTTGTTTTAATGTTGATTTCTAATTTCGGTTTGTAATGCGAAACAAAAGGAGAGAAGAATGCAATGTTATCTCCGGATGTAGATTTTCCTTTACCTAATATAGATTCAAGTAACTGGAGAAGTTTAAGATTCTTCATATTATAATATAATAAAATTCTGTATGGAATCCAATTAATTATATTAATAATATATTATATGTTAAGCACATACATTACATTCCTGGCTTAACGATCGATTCAATAAAAGAATCAATCTATTAATTAAATAAATTTCATTAATCTTCATGAATATATTAAAAATATTTCGTAATTCCAACCTTATGCAAAGAAACTTTTAACATTAACTGCTTTTTCGCCTGTTTTCAAACATTCTGACATCCATTCTTCAGGTATAGATTTTTTTGCAACATGATTTATGCCTAGCTTGTTTGCGTAAGATTCATATGTAGTTGGGCTACCTTTTGATATTTTTTGAGTAGGTGCTTGGAATACCATTCGTATATCAATTCCAGGATTTGATGCTAATACATGTTTCATTTTTAAACGATCGGCACTAGTCCATCGTCCTTTTGTTTCTATAAACATGAAACTTCCATTTTTCTTTATAAATACAAAATCAGGTGTATATTTTGCCTTGCGTTCGGGTACTATATAATTTAGTGTTTCTGTCTCGTAATTCAAAGGATATTCTGTACTTTTTATTTGTTCTGATACAGTTAATTCTAATCCAGATTTATAACCGTATTTATATGCTTCAGCTCGTTTTCCATTACCTGCTGAATGCCAATGATTTTTTGCCATAACTTATAATTTTTTTATTGGACCAAATGCTTTAGTATCGTATATATCCATTACCATTTTATGAATTTGATCAGAATTCTTACGACCTTTAAACGGCATATTATTATATTCATTAGTTTCTGTTTTCATGATAGTAGGAAATATTGCACGTAATTGTTTTTTTAGTTTTACTATTTTTGGTGCATTAGAATCTAGATCTAAATAATCCGCAGCATATCCTTGAAAAAGATCAGTTAAACTATCATTCATATACTCATTTGGAATTTTACTTAAATATTGAAACGTTGTACCAGATTTTCCGCCGCGCGATAACCAGTAATTGTATTGAGGTAAATATTTTCTTCTAACATCTCGTTGATCACCTTTAGTCATTCTAATCAATGCATCTATATACGGAGCTTGATGCGGTGTTACATATTTTGCAATTAATTTCAATATGTAATCTTCATTCCAATTGGTATAATCCATTTGTCTACACACAGCTTCATAAAAAATTATTGCATTTTTAATCAAGCTTTCTTGATATTTTAAACGTTTACCTTTTGCAATTTCTTTATCTTTATCAGTAATTACCGTTGAAGTTGACTTTAATTCAAACCCAGCAACAAATACTTTACCATTTTTTGAAGACCATGTTACGTGTTTTTTTAATTTTGTATCATAAACCTTCCCGGTAGGATAAAATGTATATGTATTATTATTTGCTACAACTTTTTGTCCATTGTTACTAACACTAACAGGTTTGAATGGCTTAAGTACAGACATATCTAATTTAATATCTTTAGACGTTATTGTTGTGTTTACCGGTTTTACTGATTGAGAACCATCTCCAACAGTAATAGCATCAAAATCTATTTGTTCGTTTATTTTCATAATATTCTTATTTTATTGCATCGATGAAATTTTGATTTACAATAGTATATTCATTTCCTAGACCTAATGCTGGCACCTTTTTTATTAGCTCAACAAAATATTGTGTTCCATCACCAAAATCACCTCGATTAATAAAAATACCATCAGTTTGTTTATTTAAAGCTGTTTGCCATTCATTGAATTTAGTTGAATGTTTTGCTGATTTATCTATTCCATTTTTTTGTAGCCATGATATCATTACTGATTGAACTTTTGCAAACTCCGGGTCATTATCTGTAACTTTATATTTAAATCCACCTGCAGGTACAGTTATAAACCCTACATCGATTATAGATCTAGTTGCAGCAATTGCTTTATCGATACGGGTTTTTAAATCCACAGTATTATCGAATGTATACGTATCTTTATTTAACTGCAATGCACGTTGAAGTGTATCTGCATCCCAATTACCTGTAACTGGTAATTTTTGTTCTTGTTGGAATGATTCAACAAATGCTCGGTGATAATCACCATATACAGAATCACCTTTTAAATTAGTTACTATATCTGAAGCTTCGGTCGGTGGTAATATTTTATATAAATTTTGTGCAAAATATCTAAATAATACCGGTACTTGTGATGCTGATTTTTGTTTGTATTGTAGTTCCTTCATAGGAATTCCTGCTTCACTAGTTTGAGTAACATCACCTGGTTCAATTTTCGATGTTCGAATCCATTGGTTTTCGTCAATTTTTTGCAAATCAAAAACTAATGCACCTTTTGACAAAGTATCTATATATCCAGTTGTACTAGTTGATAATGGTTTAGATATTAATGATCTTTTTATATAAAATGCTTGTACAATATATGTCGCAATAATTCTAGAATCTTTTGCCTTTTCAATATCCTTCTTTCTTAAATTTACATCATGGCTAATTAACCAAACATATTCCGAACTGTTCATTTTAGAATATTGTCCAGATAATGTATTTAATTTAAGCATAGCATTTTGCATTATATCTGAATCGGATATTTCAAAAGATTTTTCTCCAGTAGTATCATCAGTTGCACGTCCGCCCATTCTTTTAATTTTAATTAAAAATCCGTCTGCTGCAGAAAATCTATCAGGAGTTGCATCTAGTTTTGATTTAATTTTAAGCAGTGAATGTACAGTTGTCATTTTTTGTTCATCTTCCGGACGCAATGTTTCTATATCAATTGTGATACTAGCTTCATTTAATACTTGACGAATTATTTGCTCTAATATATTTCTTTTCATTCTATTCCATTTTATATAAATATCGGTCACCAATCAACCATTACCATTTTTCCGTTCCAAATCATGATGTTATCTGTTCTAAAATCTAAATCTAAATCAAATTCCGGAATATTTAATTTTTCAACATCAGATTGTAATGCATTTAAAAAATTATCTAACTGCGGATCAATATTATCTGTTGCATCCATAAAATCAAATATAGAAACTTCTCCGCCTTTTTTACGAGCATAGTTGTTATAATCTGATACGAATTGATCAAACATCATTTGTTGTTTATCGGATAATGTATTTGCATTAGCCATTATATACATATCTTTTCCGTTAACATAATATACCGGAATAAACGTTGTAAAATCTGTATAACGATTAACAATTCGTTCAGCTACTACATATTCATCTCGTTCTTTAGTAATTTTAAATACTTTATCTTCGCCATCAATTTCATATACACGACCATTATCGCCAGCACCAATCAGTTTAAACTGTTTGTTTTGAATTTTATCTAAACAACGCTTTAAATCAGCATCAGTCATTTCACGAAGTAATTGTTTTAATCGTATCATCATTATCCTTTAAACGAAATATTTTTATCTAAATCAATACGAACTAAAAAATTCATATCAACATCATTACGTTTACGTATCGGTTGTGCTAGTTTACCAATTGCTAACAATCTACCAAAGTCATCATATAAACCAATTGTTGTTATATATGGAGCAAAAGTACTACTGCTAACAAATGACTGATATGTTTGGTCATCATCTTTTGTCAATGTTAAATTTGTCGACATATTAAAGTCACTTAAATCTAATCTAGTAATTACGCCTAATTCATAAATTGACACAGTACTTTTATAACTTGCAGTATATGCTGATGCTAATATATTATCATAACGATAATCCGGAGACGAAATAACAACAATACCTTGTTTATTAAAAACAGTACCTACATTTTGAGTTTGTAAAAAAGTTCCGCCTTCCGTACGGTTGTTTAAAGAACTTATGTTGCTAGTTGATAGTGCCTTATTAAAGATTCTAACTCCACCTAAATAACCTTGTAGATTTGAGCTTTGGGTATCAAAACCTCCCATATACAAGTCATGACCATTATCTATTCTAGCAGAAGCGGTAAATGGTGACAATGTATTAATTAATAATGTATCAGTTACAGAAGAATGCAACGTTCCATTAATATACATTTGAAGTGAACTACCAGTTTTTTGACAAACTACATGTGTCCATGAAGATGAAACTGCATATGATGATGTAATTTGTGCTTTATATGAAGTACTACCTGCAGCAGAAAAAACCAATTGTTTACTGCCACTTAATTCAACTTTAAAAGGATATGATGGTTGCAAACTGCTTGATGCTTTTGCTAATATTAATTGATCAGCTGTGCCAATATTCGAACTACTTACATAGAAAGAAATTGAATAATCATGATCTCTATCATACAATCCATCTAACTGAGATGATATAAATCCTGCAGAATTAAATTTAGCTGCATATCCTATAGATTTTTTTGAACCATTAGATGATGTTACACCTAGAATATATTCAACACCTGATGCTTTATATTTAATTCTAGAAGTATCAAAGTATTCATTAAAACCTTCATAATATTTAACATCAGTTACAATCGATGCAGTATTATATGAAGTATCATAAACATTGTTATTCGAATCAGATGCTAAATTCATAGAACCGGTAAATGAAAATGATTTTGGTTTTATTCCTTCACCAATTTTCAATTGCGGAAAAGATAGAATCGATGCACTTTGATATAAATACTTTTTTGTTTTATTTAAATTAGTTGCACCATATGTTTTTGATGGCTGATCTTTATATTTGTAAAATAAATGATTGATTGAAAAGTATGTTACAACCTGCAAACTACCATCAACATTCTTTAAATCATTAAATGTAAGTTCAGATCCTAATGCAGGTAAATATGCTGGATCGCTATAAATTCCATTCAATGGTAATAAACTACCAGAACTACTACCTGATAATACAGTCCAAGATTTATATGCACGAAATGGATTAACCGTAACATCCGTTTTGTCTATTTTTTTAAAGACAGTTGGATATACGCCTAGATATGTTTCTTGTTGTGTTATTCTTGATTCTGCCATTTCAGTAAAAACCCTGCTACATTTAATATAAATATAACAGGGCTTAAATCAGTGTATTATTTTAGAAATCTAATTTAACTCTTATAAGAGCTTCTCTTTGAAATGATTTCAATAACGGCTTAGAAAGTTTTGATACTGCTAATAATTCTTGACGATCATTATACAATCCTACCGTAGTAATATATGTTTTAGGATCACCAACGAATGTTGATTGTGCTAGTTGACCAACACTTCCAGTTACATATGAAGGATTGTTTGAGAAATTATATTCTGCATTTTTAATTCTTACGAAATAATGTGTGCTAGTAACTTTTTCTGCATTACGTGCTTGAAAACCATATGGGTCTGATGTTTCTGGATCTGTAAAGAAAGATGATCCTGATATTGATGCAAATAATACAAAATGATTATTACCTTCAACACTAGAAGTTACATTTGTTCTAAATCCCAATTGTTGATCTAGCATTTTTCCATCTAAAATCAAAGTACCATAATCTGGATATACTAATCCGTAATATTTAGGTGCAGACGCACTGTGAACACCACTATTAATAGATCCAGATACAATATTATATACTTTACCAGCACCTACCGTAGTTGCCGCGGCAATTGTAGAATCATCTATCAATTTTAATACACCACTACCTGTAATTACAGATCCAGTTGCATTAGATGTTCTAGATGTAATTTTAATTAATGGAAGCTCCCAATTACCTACATCTAATTTTTCTTTGATTCTATTGCGTTTAAAATTAACAACATAAATATAATCAGTTGAACCAGATCCAGCAGTTGTAAAACGCGTATCAGACGGATTAAGTAAAAGTTGACGGTATTGTGAATAAATTGCTTTAGATGGAGAATCATTAAGTTGACCTTGCGAATCCGATCCGCTTCCTGCTGCATGGCCGAATGCTAATGAGAATTGAACCGCTGATCCATCTGTTGCTGGATTTGATTGATGCACATCGATATAGTATCTACGTTGTGATTGTGTTTCAACTGATGACGTAAAATATGTAGTTAAACTTGCAAGATTATCACTCCATACGCCACCGGTTACTACTTCTGTTTGATTTGATACAACATCATTAGCTAAATCAAATTTTGTATAAGTTCTACCATTTCTAGATAATACTTGCGATTGTTGCATTTCTGCAACCATTTGATTTGCTAATTGTTGAGCTAATTGTTGTACTTGTTCATTGATAACCGCCGTAGCCTGATTTGTATTAGTAGTAGGCGTCGCAGTAGTTCTCGCCGCGGCCGCTTGTGCTACTAATCCAGCTGGTGCTGTTATACGCGTAGGAGTTCCACCTTGGCGCGGTTGTTGTTTTAACGTTTCAATGAAATTCATTTTCATATTTTTATCCATTATATTGTTGCAGTCGTTGCTTTTTTAACTGTTAAATTAATTGTTACGCTACCACCCGTTTCATTACCAATAATAGTAATAGTCGCAGTTTTATCTTCAATCATCTGTGTTTTAGCAACTATACGGAATTCAAATCCTGCTACAGCAACACTTTGTGCATCTTCATTATCACCAATGAATCGTGGAGTCGTAGGTAAAATTGAATTTTGTAATGCTCTTGTCACTGTAATATCAGCTACTGTTGAATCAGAAAGAATTGCAGTATAACCTAAATTAGCATTTCCGCCTTGGAAATTACTTGTATTAGGACTAATAATAGTACTATTACCAGGAGCAGCTAACGTAACTGAAGTATTTCCTACATTAATTACAGGAATATTAGTTGTTTGTTTTGGCAACGTAATTAATTTATATTTCAATGCCTGAGTTTCATCTGGAATAGCTTCAGTGATCGGCATATTTTCAATAATTGTACCGTAATAGTTTGTTCCGAGTGGATGATCTGGATTCCATAATGAATAATCAATTTCATCATCACCTACCGCAAATTGTGTAATGTTAAATGCATTTCCACCCTTTGCTAAAAGTTCGCGACCTTTTAATGTTAATATAGCGTCAATCGTTACGCTGGTATTATCTAAATATCCCATAATGTTTTTACCTTATTTTATATAAATATACATAGTTAAAATTTTAATATTAAACTAAAACAAAACTACCTTGATCACCATAAGTTTGATAAACTAATTGGTTTGGATTTGCTGATCTCCATTCAACAACCGGTCCACCGTCTACAGTTTGCGTAGAATTAACATTGAATGCAGGAGAATTTATTTTACAACCAGCATATCTTTGATTACCAATTCCCGTCGGCAAATAGTCTTGAAAATCAACACGACTTCCTGAGAATCTTGTCAAATTACTAGGAACGTTTCCATTACCTCTAACGCTGCTACCAGTACCTGCTCCAGATGCTGTTAAAAATGTCGTAGGTTTTGCTAATCTTTCCATGGAATAAACACCTGTTAATAAAACAGGTAATTCTCCTTCACTCATCCAATATGGCGTAGATCCAGTAATCCATGTGCTACCAGAATGTAACAAGTATCTATATGAATATGGTGTGCCATCATATTTATCTGCTGTTGATGCAGTTAAATACATTTGCCATTGGTCATCATCGATTGCAGATAATGATAAAATTTTATCACTTATACTTCCGGTATATTGCAAATAATCGCTCGTCAATACCGGTTTCATATTGTCTAATGATGCTGAATATGTAGATTCAAATCTTTGTATATTAGGTAGAATTGTAGCTTTACTACGTTCTAATATATTTGGTTGTATTAATAATCCAGTTAATTTATCCGTACGTGCCGGCAATAGTTGTTCTAGCTGACGGAAGAAAGATAAATCAAACATTGCAAATATCGAAATATAAGCATTTATATCATTGCTATCTGCATATTTCTTCCAATAGCTATTTGCAGCTTGTATTAATTTTGGATATGAATTAGTTTCTGTTTGACCTGGATCACCAATATATTGATCTAATTCAGTGAATCCTAATTGTGCAATGATATCTTCATTGATCATTGTTTGCGGAGAAAAATATACTCCTAATTTTTTACTATCAAGCGGAGCTTTATCATATTGACTTTGTTCAGCTCTAGTTTTAATATCTAACGTGCCTACAAGTTCATTATTTTCTAAACGAATTTTATTATCATCAAACGTCCCAGCTCCTAATGAAATTGCATCATAGTAATATGTTTCTTCAATTGAATCATATGGTGTATTTAAAGACCATGAAACAAATGATGCAGACATTGCAGATGACTTTGGTTGCACGCCGGATAAACTTGATGATACTGAATGATTGAATTTTTGTGTTAACGGCAATCTAAATACTAACTCAGTATAAGCATCTGAATTTGCATTATATGCTGCAGGAGCTTTTACATGATTATCAAATGCAGAATCTAATAAACTAGATGTCCACATTCTTAATTCCTGCAGTTGGCCAATCAATCTGCTAGCACCTAATGAAGATGTACCCAATGTTAATGTACCAGATGATGCAAATGATGCTGTAGCTGATGATGAAACTGCGGCAATGATTTTACCATATTTAGATTTTTTAGCAACTAAATCTAAATTAGTGCCATTTGTCTTTAACATGGCAGTTACCCATCCACCATCAAATAATTCCATTGCAGCAGATGCAGTACCGTTAATTTTTAATGTACCTTTATTACCACTTGTAAAGTTCAACGTTACTACGTTTGACCCAATGGTAAGTAGATTCATTGTACTAGGTATTAATGGATATTTAACAACGTCTGCTGTTCTAAATCTCAATTCTACGGTACTAATAGGTTGCGTATAATTTACATTAACAGATCCAGTTAAACTGCCACTTAGGTCTAACGCATAATCAAAATTCAATTTTTCATATACAGGTGCACGATCAATTCTAGGTCCGCCATATTCATTAATTGAAATCATTGATTGTGGAATACCATAACAAGATAGCAATGCCTGAATACTTCGTTTAGTACCTTTAGATTTGAGTAGCAATGGTAAATTATTAACAATTCGTCTCCAAATTGTATAAGTCATTTCACGACCTGGTACAGATTCATATCCTACTGAATTTGATCCAGTTAACGGAGATCCTGCTTCATTTGTACCTAATACATACTGCCATAAATCTTGTGATTGATTACCATCAGTTAAATTCCAACCAAATTGTTTAGCTACTGAATATAGCAATTCATTTGGCATTCCTAATTTAGGATTTTCTTCACGCTTATTAATACGTGTCATATGATTTATGTATGTATACAATATATCATAATGATGTCCTAACATATTAACAAATGTAGTTATTCCGGCACTAGTAGCATCATATCTAACATATTCCGGAACGCCATATATCAATGCATTATAATTTAATGAATCATATAATGATGCTGTTGCATATAAACCATTATACCAATTTTTAAATAAACTACTTGTCACAGGTGCGATTACATATGGTCTAGAAGTATTTAATTTAGGCACCGGAGTAATATAACTACCTGTTAAATTAGTTACATATGCATATTCATTTGTTATATCATTTGTTGTTAAACGAGATGATGATTCATAATACAAATATTGTTCAAAGGCATCGAAACCTCCAATTAAATTATTTTTATTTGTATTAAAATCTGTAATATTAGTTGTCGAAACACTTCCAGAGATTTGTGCTACTACTAAACTTTGTGACGTATAATATTCTAATAATTCTAATTTGTATTTAAAATTAGATAATCGTTCTGCTGCTGAGCTATAGAAAATAAAATTATTAAAATCAGAATAATCAATGTTTAATTTGATTCCAGAAAGACTTCCGGAAAAATACGAATCAACAATTTGTTGTGATGTTTGTGTCGACGAACCCAATAAATCATTCCAATGTTGGAACCCTGTTTCAGTTGTTGTATTATAAACTGCATTAGCATACCAATTTGGATTAGCCAATGTTTTATATTGTTTTTGAATAACTTGTGGAGTTATTGCAACTTTATCAATATAAGAAGGTTTTAATTCTTGTACGATCCAACATTTGAAATCAACATTAACTTCTTCGTCTAATGGATCATATAATTTTATGTAAACATAATCGCCAACTACAACTGAATTAACAATCGTTGCTGTTTTATTTCTACTAAAGTTTAGTAAATATGTTTTATAAAATGTATTTTTTGTTGAAGTTGGATTAACTTCTCGTATATATTTTGTTAATTGTTGTAAGTAAATTTGATTTTCATCATCAATAGCTTTTAAACGAATTTCTTTTCGATCCGGAGATATTTCATCAATTCTAAGATATTGTTCTTTATAAGATCCAATTAAATTTTTAAAGAAATTAACTACAATACGGAAATTGCCAGATGTTAATTTTAAATTTGCAAATTCATTGTATATATCTAATGCTAAAGGTCGTCCAGGAAATTGTACAGTACTTTTATCTTTATTTTTATACTGCGGTATTTTTGAATTTAACTGTACTTCATGATTTCCTGTTATCCAAGTATCATTTGCATACGTATGTAATTCAACCTTAACACTCGAATCTTGATTTGTTAATTCCGGGACTTGTACAACTCTAGAGTCTTGATCATAACTAAAGAAATTAGTTTTTGACTTAGCAATACGCTCTCCAGAAACTGACTTAGTTGCAGAATTAATTTGATCGATATTTTTATATTGTGTTAACATTAATTTTAAACCATGGTTAATACTTGATTAGTTCCTAAATTTCTTTTTGCAATCATTTGACTACTATTGTTATATAATATAGTATCAAAATTTAAATTGTAAACACCTGCATTGCCGGCTGTATTTTGTGTTGACCAACCAAAAATAGCTGTACTGGTTGGTATATCTACTGGTTCAATGGTCCAATATGAATTTTCAGGCAATGTCCAAGACGGATTACTACCAACAGCTTCTATAAAATAAGTGTCATCAATTTGTATATCGATTGCATCTACAAAATATTCTAATAGTAATACTGGATATACATTTGCGGTAAATCCATTTGGATTTGATTCACTACCAGCATCACCAGATACATTAGCTTCAGTATAAATAATAATTTCCTCAAATTCTCTATAGATTTTTGGATTTTTTCTATTCAATTTTATTGATATACCCGTTCTCTGACCCGATTCGTTTGTAACATATTGTGTATTTATAACAAAACGCAATGTTTGATTATTATTACGTAATGTTGATAATATATCTTTAGTAATTGTATATCCATTTACAACCGGTTGAGATCCGCCAGTAAATTGCAATTGTTTATACCCTATATCAGAATCATTTAATTCTTCTCCATAATACCATGTACTATCATATGTTGTATTAATTTTTGCAACAGAGATTGGTTGTCCCTGAGAATCTGTTGCAACTGGTATTTTTAATTCAGTTGTTATAGTATCAGAATCTAAATTTAAATCAACATCTAAATTTAAATCAACATCATTAGCTGTAATGTCTGTTGGAAATGAATAATATTCAAATCTTGTATTTAATACTCGCAATACTGATTTTGTTGCTATTTGTTCTGCAGATGAATCAATAATTAATAATGGATTTGATTTTGAATTTTCATGTAATGTAATATTACCAGCTTCATCCCTAGGGACAACAGCAGTATTATTTGAAATATAATTTAATCCTAATTTAGAATATCGTGCTTGTTGTGCTCCAGTAACTGGATCCAGTAATTTACTATTCATTACTGTTTGATTACCTAAATTTTGCACTTCATTTTTTTCAGCCATTATCTAATCACTTTAAAATAGATTTGATCATCTATATATTTCGTCATAAATCCGTCTACAATTTTTAATTCTAAACGATAATAACGTTCAGGCATAAAACCATTCATATCAAGGTAAACGTAATTGCTAGTAGAATCACAATTCACTTTAGTATAAATATTATCGTACGGAATTATAGCTTCATCAGTTTGTGCGTCATATACTGCATAATAACTACTAGATGGCAAATATTTTATTGTTTCGATAGGAAATAAATTAGTTGGCGATTTTTGTGGATATTTATCTCGTGCATATATTCTTATTTTAGCAATTTCTGTATCTTTATATTGTGGTTGTGTTTGTGTATAAACAACATATGAATCTAAATTTGCAGCAGTTAATGAACCTGTTGTAAAAGAGCCAGTATCAAAATACATTGTTAATCTAGGAACATAAATTGTATGTGTATCTCTACTAAAATAACGAATGTAACCTTGTACTGTATCATTTATTTCATCTGCATCAGAGAATTGTAATAAGAAGCCATAGTTTGGAATAGTTGCACTACTACTACCACTTACCCATATTTTAATAGCATCTGTTACATCCATATTAACATCGGTAGTTCTATATGAAAATGACTCGGATGAAACTAAACCAATAGAAGAACTTCCTTGTGCTACAGACCCAGACTGATATATCCAATTTCCCCCAGCACCCGATCCCGATAGACGTAATGTACTAGTTCCTATTTGAGGGCCTAATTGTGAAATGCTACCTGATTGCCATGCAGATCCACTTGCAGATCCACTCCACGATGCACCATCTGTAGTTAAGTTTGATAAATATCCTGTACCATTAATCCAATCTTGTGCTAGCAATTTTGCATTTAATGTATAACTAGATGGAAGATTTTTTGCGTGGGATGTATATAAGTTTAAAACAAATTTACAATCATTAATCGTTTTTCCATATGTAGACAACGTTGAAGTTATTTCATTCATATCAAATTTAACGATGCCACGAGACTTTAATAACGTGTCTCCATCATTGCCAAAACGTTTTCCTATTTCAATAATTTCATCCAACCCAGTATTATAATCTGGATATGATTCATATAATGTAGTATCTTTGTCTGCGTAAAATATTCTAAACATTGCTTTCCTTATTGATTGACAACACGACCTTTTATATCTCTATTTAAAAATTTAACTTCAAATATACTAGGATCTAATGATGGATAAATAACACCATTTCTAGTAGCAGTAGTTAAATCATAAACATTTCCAGAATAGCCAAAGTCGCTATCATATAAATTTGTTAATGATACACCCACAACTGATTGTACTCCCTTAACATTAGCCAATGTAGTATTTATATCAGATTTGATAATTGGTTGATTTATTTGCCATTTATCGACACTAAAGAATGATCGTAATGCATCAATACATTTTAATAATACCTCATTGCTATTGTAATTTGGTAATACTGAAATTTCAAAATTCACACCGATATTGATAATAAAGGCATCTTTTATATTGATAGCATCAGTTAACATTCGATAGTAATTTAAATATGTTTTTAAATTTTCTTTGATTGCTTGATTCAATGGTGTTAATTGTTTTAGATCATTAAAACCTAAAATATACATATTCATAGCTAATGGGTTAGCTATTGTAATATCCTGATTTTCTTGTTGTGAAATTTGGTCATCTGGTACAATATATGCTTTTGCAACACTACCATATTTAGATGGCATTGAATAAGAACGTATGATGTAATCTTCTCTTGTTACTAATCTATTTTGAGTTGCAAAATTAGCTAATGCATTATTTTTAATGTCTTGCAATGTATCCGCAGTTTTTGCTCCTGCTGCTGGTATTGCATTATTAACTGCAATTGTTGTTTTTATAAAATTAACTAATGGTGCACTATTTGATGAATTAACATTATCATTATATTCAACAAAATTTATATTAGTTAAAAGATTTGCACCTACATTATCTGATATACCATTCCCAACAGTATATGTAACTGTTAAAGTTGTATTAGACGGTGCTTGTCCATATGTTCTTGTATATAAAAAGTTTGAAGGATCTATATCAACATCAACTGCTCTTCTAAATCCTGCTAATCCATTTCCTACATTATCTGGATTTGGAATTATTTCTTCATCATTGTTATCAGATATTCCAGCACCAAATTGTATTTCTAAACGATTATCACTTCTTAATCTTGTAACAAAACGTTTAGCTGTCTTTTTCATTTTTAACAAACTAGGACTAGAAGAACGATATTGATATAAATCTGGATCATTCTCTAATAAATTTGGTACGTTTTCAAAAATAGTATCTTGTGCTAAATATGGAACTTCATACCAATTATCGCCATCTGATTCTTTTATTGAAATTATTTCTATAGTATTAGTGTCTGGCAATAAAATTTTATCATATGGTACTGGAGTTGCAAATGTAAACGTTGCTGTTTTGACATCACCTGATACCGCACGTACTTGTTTTTTTAACAAATAATATGTTGGTAATTTTGTAGTAGGATCCGATTCATAAATAGTTACTTCAGTACTGTCAATAGATGATGAAAAATTAAAATCAATACTATCTAAAGTTCTAAATACAGCAGGACCATTATTTTGTTTAACCCGCATACCAGGTTTAATTGATAATGCATAATTAAAATCTGGTGCTACTGCAGATCCTGTACCTATCGATGGAATTAATTGAAAAACATCCATTGTAACATATGCTGGTACAACGTTGTTTGGATTATATCCTAATGATTTTGCAATATCATATATATTAGAACGTTCTGATGCTTGTTCTAATAATGATTCTTTTAAATTAGTATCAGAATAATATGATAAAACATCCCCTACATAGGATGCTAATTCTAAAAATATCATTCCTGGCGCAGATTCATTAAAATCTGTATATGTATCCGGAAAATATTGTTTAGTAAAATCGATAAGACCTTTTCTAAATTGGCCAAAATCTTTTCCTAAATACGTAACGTCTTTTTTTGTTTCCATGCTCTTATTGTACTGTTAAAGTGTTAGTATTATCTACAAATATTGTAATCGTATTTAAATTATTAGCATTAGTCGAAAGTGACGCTTCAAATGAAATTGTTATTTTTATTTGACAATTCAACGTTGGATCTTCTTCTGCTGTAGTTGTTTCGATATCAACTATATTAATTTGCGGTAACCAATATGATACTGCATCTGTAATTGTTTCACTAACTTGTTCTTTTATATGCAATGTATTAGGTTCGAATAGCAATGCTGGTAAATTTGTGCCGAAATTATAATGATAAAAACGTTCTCCTTTATATGTTAAAAGTAGATTTTTAAAATTACTAATTAATTGATCCATTGTAGTATATGTAGCTGACATCAAACCGGCGCGACCATTGAATGGGAAGTTAATTCCTATTGCTTGATTAGGCTGTTGCTGATTGATATCATTTATATTTACTATTTGATATGGCATTAATTACCCTTTTTCTTGTTTATTGCTTTCATCAAAGCTGAATAGTCACGTGTCATTGCTTGTGCAACTTCTGGTGCTACTTCGAATACTTTTCCTGTTTCAGGATCTTCCATTACCTTAGGAGCGGTTGGAGCTAGTCCCATCGACTCTTTCATGTTTTGACGCATCATTCCGAAGCCTTGCGCATCAGATGAAGTCATACGAATCTCATCCATTCCTTCATTCATTATGTCAGCAAAACTATTCATTGGTGCCGGGCCTTGTTCTGTTAATGCATCAGTTTCATTTAAAATAGATGACCATTTGTTTTCAGAAAATTGTACCGCTTTACGTTTTGGCGCTGCCGGAGGATTTCTATGACCAGGCATATTAGTTGTTTTTACCGGTTGTTTCATCTCTGTAATAGTCGACTGTAAACCTTCGCGAAGAATTTCTGTTAATTCTTCTTTAATAACCTGACGTACGGCTACTTTAAGTGCTTTTATTAATGTTTTCGAATCCATATTATTATTTTTATATAAATATTGTAATTATTAATTTACGGGAGTTCCCCATTCTGTTGCTGTTATCTTAGGGCCATATACAATAGATGTTGTTAAATCAATATAATAATCACCTATTTTACCTACATCTGCTGCAGGCAATCCATTGTCTTGATATACTTTACTCGGGGCTTCTTGTAATGAACTTAACAAGTCTCTTTGTAAGGTTAAAATAAGTTCTATATTATCAGAACGTCCTTGTAAATCAGTATCTGATACATTAATGTCTGTATAAAATTCAGATGGTAATAAATCATTATACTCTGCTTGCGTTGGAAGTTCTAAATTATCAATTTCTCCATTACATGCCGATGAAAGTTTGTTTATAGCACCCGTTAAAGGAGGAACGATTGTTTGTATTTTTGATAACAATGTAACTGGTATCGATTCAAATTGTTTCAGTGATGCAATTGCATTAGTAATAGTTGCATTTTGTATTTCCGTTAATTGTTGTGCAATAAATAATGGAGCTGTTACTGGATTAGAAAGTTGTGCTGCTGATATTACAGATTTAATTCCCTGTGCAACTCCAATTATATTTTTTACTGCATCAATTTTTGATTGAATCATTGGAATTGATTCTTGAACTTTAGTAATTTGTTTTTGTATGAACTGTAATTGTTCTTTAAGTTTTTTGATCCGAGGATCATCACAATGTACATTCGGCGGTAATTTAATAGAATCCTGCACGGTCTTGTTTACTTGTTCTAATAAAATATCAGTTTGTTTGTCAAATTCTTTTTGAATTAGATTAGCTGCTTGTCCAGGTAATCGAGGTATTCTATCTAATGGTGGAACTATCATATATTATTCCTTTAATTTATTTCTTTTGTAATAAAATATTTTGAACTATCTAATTTAGCTAATAATGCTCTAGCTTCTTTTGCTCTAGCGCCATTATCAACAAAACCACCTTGCGGAGCATATCCATCGCCTACTTGTACTCCAGATAACATTTGATCAATCAATTTAGTTAATATATCTTTTAAAACATCACTATGCACCATTCCGACATTTGCTGAATCATTTCCTATTTTCACAGCACCAGTTGTATTTAAAATAATACCGCGTGGCGAGTCAATAATAGCAATATCTGTTTTTGCTTTTAAAATAATTCTATCAGCGACGCCGATAAATTGTGATTTTTCAAATTGTGATTCAGATGGCGTATAATGAGTTAATGGATTTCGTTTGTTTGAATTTCCTAATAATACTGGTACTTTTTGTGTACTAGTTAAATATACAGTAGCACCATCTTGTTCCGCATTTTCAACTGTATACGAATCTTTTTTATACTTGCGACCGTTGGATAATACTATAATAGGATCTCCAGAAACTTGTCCTGTCCATGGCGCTGGTATAGAATATTTACCTCCTGATATAGTACTAGATAAACGTATACTATTTCCAAAGCGGCCTTCTACTAATACATCACCTTCATACATTTGCAATGAAGAAACTTCTTGTTCTTTAAAAGAAGAAGGAGCGACATATGGAATTGTTGATGGAGCAATGCCTTCTAGAATATTTGCATTGATATTTGAATTGAGAGCAAATGGAGAAATATAATACCATTGCGGATAAATTGTTTTATCTGTATTTTCAGCTGATAATCCATATACTAATAAAACATGTTCGCCAACTAATGGTGTTTGTTTGATATTAGCATTTAATGGTATTGCGTGTACTTCTTGACGATTATAAAAATCAGTATATGTTTTTACAAATATTTCAAACTGATTTGTATTTGTATATTCGTATGTAGTAACATCAGGTGCAGAAGTTACTTCTCCAATGTGAAATGTTACACTATCCATTCATATCCTTAGTCTCTATTTTTGCTTTTGCGGCTGCAATACGGTCATGAAAGATTTTTTCGTCTTGTTCAATATTATCCAATTCATCCGATAATTCACTCGACAATGTTTGTTCAGCAACCTTAAGAAGTTGCATTTTTTCTTCATCACTTAATAAACCATCTGCTCCAGATATTGTTTGTTTTGTAGAAATATAACGTTGAACAATTGCTGTTAATTTAACGAGGTGATCATCGTTTTTAATTGACACATCTAAAATATCTTTGATTAATGGAATAACAACCGTAGCATCAGATGCATTTTTAATCAATGGTTGCAATGATGCAATCAATTGATTCATTTGTCGATCTTTTTTCTTACTGTTGTGGTATACATCGGACATTAAGTCAGCGAATGTTGTGCCTTTGAATAGTTCATCATTCTTGTCCATAACGCAAATCCTTTAATATAAATATCAAAAAGGCAGATTTACGAAATTATTTTGTTCATACTCTTTAAATCGTTCTTCATAGATTTGTTTGAGAACTTTGATAACACGAGTTATATTTGTTGTTTCCAAACCCGTACGTTCTCTTATAAAAATATACAAAGCTTTTTTATTGAAGTCTTCAATATTTTCTCGAGTTTCAAAAATATGTAATACTGAATCAGCAACATGTATATCAGTTGGATTACTGAATATATAATTTAAATTATTATAACAATATTCAATGTATGCATCCATGAAATAATGCAATGTTTCTCGCATTTCTTCATTATGCATTTCAGTTATGATATTTCGTTGTTCATCAATATCTAATTCTAATGTATTTGCTTTTAACTTGCTATATGCTTTTTGGTTTTCTGCAATTAAATAGTTAAATGAAGTTCTAGTATAATAAGAATATGCTTTGCCGGCATTTGGATTAAATTTATTTAAACGTTCTGTTAAATATGTAACAAGATCTGTTTGTAAATCTAAAAATGTAGAATCAATATAAGTTGGTTTTACTTTATTTATTAGATTCTCTGCCATTTTCATGAACGCCGGATAAATAAATCTTCTATAGATTTTTTCTCGCAATGCTGGCGATTCTTCGCTACGATTATAAGCAGAAATTGCTAAATCGGTTATTTTTGTAAAATATACGTTACTTTTTTTCTTCGCTCGAGCCATCAAATTCGTCTTTTAATTCTGTTATTACTTCATTTAACAACGAAAACGTTGTTCCTGCTTCATCTTCTGATTCAAACGCGCCTAAACGATCAATTTGTTTCATAGCATCATATGATTTTTCAATTCTGCTATACATATATTCATTGGTTGATTCTAATGCTTCAACATATTCTTGAGAGTCTGCTAACGCTCCAGCTAAAAACCAAACACGATAACCTAGATAACTAATTATACTAAGTGATGCAATACTAATTAATATTAATGCCATATTATTCCTGATTGAATGCTTTAAATAAATCTGTCAATGTTTGTTCAACATCTGGATTATTTTCTGCAAGATTTTTTAAACCATTACTTTTAGTTATCTTGCTTTTTTCAACCGTTGCTTTAGGAGTAGCTTTATCTTTGTTTCTCCAACGCTCAAATTCAATTTGTGCAGCCATATGGTCACCATGGTGTAAAATGATAGGCAAATTTGTTTTTAATTTAGCTTGTGCTGAACGAGCAACATAATACGGTTTATTTGCATCATCATACATACCATCATGAATTTTAATTGCTTGATATTCTGTCCAAGACATTTTAACATCATATTGTTGAAGCAACCAAATTGAAAGATCTGGTACCATAGTAAATGGAATGTTTTCATTGTGCTTATACATCTTGTTTTGATTCTTGCGATGCCAATCAGATGTTTCAACTTGATAAACTTCATTACCATCACCCGGAAACCCTACTTTACCTAAATCATGATGCATTGCTGCAAAACGAAGTTCTTCTAAAGTATATCCAGATACATCCGATCCCATTTCTGCCCAAGTTTCATATAACTTTTCAGTACATGCAATAACTCGAAGTACGTGGTCTACATACCCACCGGCAAATGCATTATGAAAGTGTGCTATTGAAGATGCTGGCATCATAGCCATTCGATCTTCAAAGTCATCATACATTCTATTTAATGCATCTTTACGTGTTGGAAATGCATCATTTACTAATGCACGATACTGTTCCCAATTTGATTTGATTTTTTCTGCTTCTAACATAAACTTAATATAAGAAATTATTTACGTACTTCCAAATGTTGACCATTTACTAGTTTCGAAGTGCATTCCCAACAAGTAATTGCAGTTGATTTTTCATCAACTCGATCGCATACATTATCGCAATATTTGCACTGTAATCTTTTAAACCCTTTTGGGGGCGGTGTCGATTTTGATTTCATGTAGTTTGTTTATTCGCGTGTTAAAAATTCTTTTGCTGAATCTAATTTCTTCATTGCACGAAATAGATTGTCTAGCAAAGATGGTTTATCAATTTTACCTTCTTCTAGAGCTTTACCTGTAGCGCGAAGTGTTTCGCGAGCATCTTCGATATCGTCAGTGATTCGATTTTTGTTTTTCATTGTACTTGTAGACATATATAACCTTTTTTAATTATTAATATTATTTATTATAAATATATTATTCTAAAATTAATGATGTATTTTGACAACATTCTAAATTTAAATTAGTTAAAGATAATTCTTTTGCCTTAGCCTCAACCATGATATCTAACGAATCAACGCCATATGTTTCCGGAGTAGTTAAAATATAGTCTGCGTGTGCTGCTTCACGAATTTTTGTAAATTCTTTGTATTCTTTTTGAAATGTTGGCCACTTTGGCAAATCTTCCATGGAAATGTTATGATGCGCAAACATTCGTTCTATAAGGGTTTGAGCCTCTCTACGACGGGATTCGCTGTAATGGGTACATTGGGTTACATTATACTTAGTCCAAGTCTCTCGTGCTAAAAAGAAGGCTTCTTGTTCGGATAAGTCACCGGTATTGAAAGTGTGATGCCAATAATCAAATGTAATTGGAATACCAATATTAACGTGAAGCATCTTGTGCAAATCGCGGACTGAATACATGGAAGCCTTGTCATCATTCTCAATAACTAAACGAGCTTTGAGTGAATCCGATAAACGATCCCAGTTATGCAACCATCTTGCAATAGTACCAGGCTTATCATTATAAGTAGCACCTACGTGAATATTGATCTTGTTTTCGAAGCTAGGAACAAAGCCCATAAGATCGAAGAGCTCAGAATGTCGTTCGAGACTAACAATCGTATTATCTACAACAACTGCATCGGGGCTACCTAAGATATTAAAAGGACCAGGATGCGTTGTAATGCGATGACCATGAGCCGTTGCATAATCACCAGCAGCACGAAGATGAGCGGCAATTTCTGCAATATCTGGAAGATCTTCTAAACGATAATGATTCCATCTAGGGAACAATTCACTACCTAAACGAAATAGTCTAATACCATTAGCTTCATTCCATTGCAGAATAGTTATTAAGTCCTTGGCATTTGCTAAAGCAATATCAGATGCTAATTGCAAACCACCAAGCTGAAACTTGCGGTCAATCATAGTGCGACCGGTACGGATGCCTTGCTGAGAAAGCTCCATATTAATACAGGCATAACCAAATCTAATCATAGGATTTTTTTATATTATATGAAATTTATCCCGTAATTCAAAATATATTGTTTTTTTATTTCCCGGATATTTATATGAAAGAAAAAGAACCTTAGAGGAAACAATATGAAAAACACATTAGCAGAAAACATGCTACGATTCGGAGTAAAGAATTTATCTGAATTAGATGTTAAAAAAATTAATGAATCTTTATTAACTGAAGATTTTGCTAATCCAGAAGATGGATTAACTTATAAATTAAATTTTAAAAATGTACAAGCATTTAATTTATTTATATCAGCTGGCGCTAGACCAAACGGTGCTTTACCTGCACCATGGGTAAAACAAATGTCGACACAACAAAATGCAGATCCTAATTATGATAATAGTAGACAAGCATCGTCTCAAGTAGAATGGATCAAAGAATGTAATAATGTTATACAATCACTTTGGTTAGCCATGGCCTTTCTAGGTCGGCAACCTAAAAGTATTAATAATACATTTGCAAAACAAACTGCGGCTGTGTTTATTAATTCAGCAACTCCACAATTGACTCAATTTTATAATAAATTGCCTATCTTTTTACCATATGCTAACGAATCATTGGCAGATAAAAAATGGGATACATTGATTGCAGATCCTATCGATAAAACAGGTAAAACAAAAATTACATATTGGGCATATTTTGTTAGAACTTTTTTAGTTCCAAATGTAGCAGCAAAACAAGCATTAATAATTGCTCCTGTGGCACAAGCCGCACCAGGAACAGCAAAACCAGGTACCGTAGCTACAAAAAATTAAAATAATATATTAAAGTAGTAAAGCCCCTCTGAAAGGAAGGGCTTTTTTACTGTGTCTAAACAATTTAAAAAATAGTAAACGATTTAAATACTATTAACTCGATAAGTCGGCCGGTATTCTCAAAATATGCCGCTGAATTATTTGATACCACAATTCCATATGTATTATCAAATTCATCATTAGGATCTGTAAATTCAATTTCGAAGTCACGATTTGATTTCTTATTTTTAACAACGAATCCAACCCGTGTTACTTCGGAATTTCCATCATTTTTTAAAATACATATTTTACGTGTAAAATCAATTTCATATGAGAATGTATTTGGATATTCCGTCGATGCAGTTTCATATGTATTATCTTGCAAAATCTGCGCAGGTGTTGATGGAGGAAAACCAAAGTTATTTGTTGTTTGAAATGCAGTGATGTTAACTACTTGAGCATTATTCGTAAATGCTACCGTTGCAAAAATTGTGGAAAGGATTAAATTTTTCATCTCTTATTTTTTAAATGGTTAACTGGTTAATTATAATATATTATAAGAAATAAATCAGTATGATCCAATCATATAGTTAAAAAATGTTTTTTTGTTATCATGATATTTATTAGAAAGAAACCAAAAAGGAATTTTAAATATGAAAAACACATTAGCAGAAAACATGCTTAGATTCGGAGTAAAAAACTTATCTGAATCAGATTTACAAAAACTTACAGAAGCCGGCGATTCACCCGTTTGGAATAAAAACATGGGCGATCCACAATGGTTACTATATCCAGCTGGCCAGCTAGCTAACACGTTTGGTACCGGGATTACATTTAAGTATAAACCAGGCGCTACATATACGCAAAATTTTTCATATGCTGCACATACACCAGGTGAAAGTAAAATATTTATTTTGCCAAAAGGTACTAAATGGACTATATCACCGAGTGGATATTTTTTATTAGCAAATTGTCTGCAAGTAGTATCAGATAATTTCGGATATGGCACAAACCCCGGAGTTGACGGGGAATTACGGGGTTTAAAAGATGGAATGTATATAGCAAAAGTGGCGACTGGAAAAGCTGTCGGACTAGATGGGAAACCGGTACAAGTACAAAAGTCATTTGCTGCTGTTAATGGACATGTACCATCAGCTATGCTTTACCCAATGGGTGATACACAAGCATCTATCGCTTGGCCAAATCGTAATTTAGGTACAGCATTAGAAAAATTACAAGCTCCGATATAATTAAAAAATTACAAGAAAAATGGGATAGCTTAATAACTATCCCATTTTTTATGTTCTTATTATAAGATTACTTGATATAAACTGCAAAATCGTAAGTTGTATCTTGTTTATTATGTTTATAATAAAATCCAACGCTTGTTGCTTTAGAATTAATAAGCTCATTAAACAACTCCGGAGTAATTGACATTACATCAAATAAATAATCACAAAATTTTGCTTCTTTATTTTCAAATTGTCGAACATAATTAAATTCACTAAAGGTTCCGTAGGTAGTCCATGTATTAATAATAGATGAATTAGTTTCTATAGACTTCTTTAAATTATTTGAAATTTCACTATTTAACTTTAAAGGTTTTCTACCATATTGTTTACGTACAATATTAATCGATTTCAATAAATTTTGTTGAACTAATTTTTCATTTAATACTGGCGGTGCTATATTCCAATTGATATATTTATTAACTGAAACAATCTCAGTAAGTCCATATAAATCACTTTCTTGAAATTTAATAATATCAGAATAAAAAGGATATTGAGTGCCGGGAATCATTAATACTTGAGCATTATTTGTAAATGCTACTACGGCAAAAATTGCGGAAAGAATTAAATTTTTCATGATTAATTAATTAATTAAGTGGTTAAATATACTATATAATAAGAAATAAATCAGTATGATCCAACCAGAACGCAAAAAAAGTTTAATCTTTTTTTACAAATCCATTTAAAAAGTCTCGTTGCTTTTGGATTGCATCATCGAGTTCATTATTTGTTGATTTTGTTGCAGAGTTTCGACGCACTCCTGAAGTGCTAGGCTGTATAACAGTTTTTGATTTAGATTTAGGTCGGGTTGTTGTAGTAGCAGTGTTATCTTTTCTAGATACTCGTCCGCTAGTCGTACTGACATCTCTGCTTTCGCTAATTGTCCTTCCGGAGTCTCTAAAAACTTCTGAATATGTGCTTGGATGTCCGGTTTGGATGCGTGTAACAAGTTCTTGTTGTCCCAATGCTCTAGTTTCGTCATGGTTGATGCATCCTGTTGTATACGTTGTCTTATGCGTTTTAATTTGAATGCCACACGGATACTTTGTACCTTCTGAATCAACCGTGTACTGAACGCCCCAATTCGTTTCTTTAGTTCGTATAACATAACCATATTTTTTTATACCAAGCCAGGTGAAGAATACCGCATCACCCGGTTTATGTTGAATTTTATTAAATTGTTTTTGTATTGTATCTGGATATTTTTGTTTTGCCATTAATTAAAGCATAAAGTTGATACTTGACTAATAATTTGAAATACTCGCAAATAACGAGTAATCTTATCTTTGCGGAAAGTTTTTTCTAATTCTACATCGCGTCTTAAAATATAACCAGATTCTATAAACTTCATGGTTATATGTTTTATTGAACGCAAACTATTAGATTCAATTAAAATATTTTCGTCATCAATAATAACGTCGACTCTATCTCGGTCATCTGGTATCTTTGTAACAACAGAATCCTCATCGATTGATGAATCTAATGATGATTTAACCGCAGCAAAGAATGAACTTAAATCTAATGATGACGTACTACTTCTTTGTATTAAACTGTCATATAGTTCAAAGAAATAATGTAATTGTTCTTGCGTATTAAGCTGATTATAATAGCTATATTCAGCCTCGCTAACGAAAGTTATATCAAATATTGTTTTCATGGTTATCGAGCCGTTTTATTACAAATAATTCATCAATCAGATCAACAGTTAAATGTTTAATAACTGCAATTTGATTACGTGCTTCGTCCAAACTCGTTGCCATTACACGGCCTATAATTTCAATATCGTTTTTATAATGATAAACGTATATCATACATAGCGTTTCTTTTTTATAAATATAATCCTAATTCATAATTACGCAATGATGTGCTCAACGCATCATTCAATGTTTCATTTAATTTGCCAATTTCATGTTTTACCAATAACAAATTTCTACCTTTGATTTCCAAAGAAAACGTTTCATCTTTTTTAGGTTTAGATGCATACATGTTATTAGTATAAGTTTCAATTGCTTTTGTATAAGTAATTAAATCTTTATAACGCATCGTAATTAATTGTCCGGCTACATTTAATGTACCCATTGTGCAATTCATTGGATCTGTTTTAAAATTTTCTGCTGAAATTTTTTCTTCAAAGACAAAATCCATATTTGTCCAAGTTTGTCCATAACGGGTACTATACTTCTCTGAGATAGCCCATGGCTGATTAATGCTCGTTGTCATTTTTGTTAAAATTTATAAATTAATACTGTGTATACATCTTTTGAATAGTTATGACGAACTGTCACAAATTGATATTTTTCTACTAACATATCCATTATCAATCCAGGATGGATATAAAGGAAGCCTTCATGTTGCGTAGTTTTAATAGGCGATAATAAATTGAATGCAACAACTTGTGTAGCCGCATTATACAAGATATCAATATCAGAAAATACTTTGCGTAAATCCTCATCTTCTGTATTGCAACGACGTTGAGTAAATAATCCAGATGCTACAACCCAATCATGATTCTTTAGAGTTGCAGTTTCAAATGCACCTACTTGTATGTCATATCCATACTTCTGCATAGCAATATCTGCCATGATTGGATTATGATCGATTCCATTATAGATTGCTGGTGCACTAAAGAAATTTGTAATAAAATTACTCATATCTGCTCGACCGCATCCGACATCTAAAATAGTTTGCGAAGGATTGAATCCTACTAGTAAATTTTGAAATAAATAATGTTGTTCTGCAGTATCATGATATCCAACAGGCATTGGACTATACATCATGTAATCGGGATCCGTCGGTGTTAACGAATCCCATTGTGCTTGTAACTCATCATTATTAACTAAATTATTTAAAATTTTAGTTTGTAATTGTTCTGCGTCCATGTATTTTATTTTACCAAGAAGCTTTACCTGCTGAATATGATCTACAAATTGGCAATGCATCATCTGCTACCAATTGTTTGTATGGCACATTGCTTTCAATAACTTCTGTATCACAAAGTTTCGATGTTAATGACTTATTAATATACGTGTCATTTCCTGATGTAGATATCATTACCATTGCGGAACGATTCTCTAACAAGACATCATATACTACTTGTTTACTAACAACATAACGATCTAAAACAGTTCCTACGCGATTTGTTCCATCTTGGGTAACAATCACTGATTCTCCAGCTTTATATCCCATTATTCTATAATTTTAATGATTTTGCTTGATGTTACTGCTTTTACTTCGAAGTCAAAGGTATATCCTTTAAAGTCTTCAATAACTTTAGCTTCTGCTTCTGTAACAGAAAGTGCTTCAACCAAATAAGTTTCAGTTGTTTTCTTTTCTTTTGTACCTTTCGGTGTGTCAATGGTATCAACCAATTGAACTTTTGCTGTGTAATAACTCATTTTTTATAGTTTTAAATATATTAATAATATATATAATTTTTATGTAAAATCAAAGATTATTTTGTTTTATATGGTGCTAGTAATTGATTAATTACTGTATAAATATCTTTTACTGACTAAGTTAGAATATATTCTATGAACTGTCCGGAGACGCCGAGTTTAGAAAAAGAAAGTCGTCCTACACCACGAGCTTTAAGAATTGGATCAATTGTATGAATTTCTAAGTCACCAAAGCGTCCAAGAAATCCGGTTTTTTCACCCCATACATTCATCGTTATATCACGATCTTCAAATAGATGTTTCAACATATAAATTTGACCAGATTCTGTTTTAATTGGTATATCTAATGCCGCCCAACCTTTAACTTTATCATTTAAAAATTTATCTGCAACTTTGTCATTTGGATTAGCTGAATCTTTTAAAATTATACCTATAGCATCAATATATATTGCTGCAGTTTTAGATTTAATTCGTGTCTTAATTGCAGAAATTGTTGCAGTTTCATCCCAATCGAAATGATTTAATGAATCATCAATTATGTTCCAAAATTCTACAGCATTTATTATGTCAGCATTTGAAATAACTCCAGCTTCTGATAAATTTATAGATTCTTGCAAACGTTTTTGATTTTTGAAAAATTCAAATGATTTGCGGATTTGTTTGTCTGTTAATTTTAAATTAACTGATAAGTTATCTAATATATCTGCAACCATTCTTTGTTTTTCATTTGAATTATGCGTCTTTTTACCAATCATATCAATAATACGTTCTAATTGCGTAATATAGCCTTTAGGTAATCGTTTTATAACACGAGATTGATCAGTATGAACTTTAGATTTTGGTTTACTTTTTTCGGATATTAATTGTCTTGCAATTTTAGTTGATTCACTAATCAAATCACCATATGGAATAACCCAAGCAACTTCTGGCCCTGGTCCTGCTGGAGTTGGGGGCATTGGAGCTTCTCCGCCCATGGGTGCACCTGCTGCACTAGATCCTGCTTCGGCTTTTGCTTTATCTTCAGCACCTAAGCCTTTTACATCGTCTAATGAAAGTTGCAATTCAATAGTATAATCATCATTTCGTCCAAACCCGGTATACGGAACTATTTTAATAACTTTTTTACGCAATAAACTTATAAGTATATCCGGAGATACATTTAATGTCATTCCGCTTCTTGTAATAAATTCACGTATACCAATGTCTGATAAAGAATATATAACTCCTAAGTGACGTGTTCCATATGCATCAAACTTACCTAAGAACTTTTCTTCTGCTGGAGTAAATGGAGAATTTTCTGCATCACTCGGTGCATTGTCAGTTTCCTTTGCAGTAGGTGCTTCCGGAGCTTGTTCAGCTAATATTGAACTTAACGTTTTTTGAATTATATATTCTAATGATTTCATGTTATGCTGCTTTAGATTCTGCTAACTGAGTCGAACGATATTTGCTAGCAAGTTTTTTCAATTCGTTGATTGATTTACGAGCTCTAACTCCTGCTGCTTTTACATTCTTGTCTTGAAAGCGTTCGTGATTTTCTTTAAACGATAACCAATGTGCTTCCATTGCTTCATAAATTTCTTGTGATGTCATATTAACCTTTTTTATTTATATATAAATATGTTACTTTACAAAACGGTCCATAAATACGTGAATATTTTGAGCTTTCACTTCCAATGTCTCATATCCGACTAATTTCATAAAAATTTTGTTGTTTTTTTCATATATTTGATGAATAGCAGTTTGATTTACATAACGTATAGTTTCCTGTTCATCAGAAATAACTATAATTTGTATGAAATCCGTATCTGCCATTAATCACCTCTATATATCGCACCCATATATCCTCGCGATGGATTTTCCCTATCATATGGATCTATAGGCTGACTTTGTATGTTGTTAGGATTGTTAGGATTAACTACTTTAGGTTTTAATGACGCAATATACTCCCAGATTCCAGGATTTAGTTGATATGACTGTTTCACGGTAATATCTCGCAATGTATCACGACCTATTTTTTGTAAGAATTTGTCCACAAACTTTTTTGCGTTTGGATTTTCCTTTAAGGCATATTCAATACCCCTAACCATTGATCTGCCGCCTTGATCATCCTTTGCTAACACAAAATTCGATAAATCAATTAAATCTTGAGTATCTGCAGGGATACTATCCCATGGTAATACAATTAATTCGTCAGGGTTGGTTGATTTGGCAACGTATAATGCAGTTTTACGTTCTTCCTCGGTCATTTTATCCCATACCTCATCGGATGAGTAACCTTCTTGTAAAATGCGTTTAGCACGTGCTAGTTCTTCTTTAAGAATACGAATATGAGTCGGGTTTGATTGGTCAAATATTTCCATGGTTATTGTAAATTTTCAAGTTTATAAATAGTTGAATAAATTAATTCTTTTACATTATCTATTTGATTTAAGATATAAGTATCTTTTGTATCTAGTTTATCATAACAACGTTCAACATATGTTGCTAAACCTTTAAAGTACTTAATAACATTTGCTTTATCAAATTCATCAAATTTCTCTGCAGGTGTATATCCTTTAACAATACCATGTTTACCTTGATATGATTCAACCAATGCATCAGTTAGACCTGGGATTTCATCATAATATGCATTTAGTGCCATATGTGCAGCAAAACTACCTTCGCCGGTGGTTTGCCAATGAAAAATATGAGCTTGGTCTCTAGATGCCATTAAAGTTGATATTAATTTTTCAAACATGGTTTTTATTCCTTATATTGTATTAGTTACATTCTTTGTATATTCATTATAGAATTTTTCTGCATTATCTAATCGACTTGCTGCAACATTTGCTGGACGTTCGAATTTCTTTGCAAATATATTCGCAGCATCTCGAGGTGTTTTTTGCTGTTTCAATGTAGTAAGTGCTTCCGATTCAGTATTTTTTAGTTCCCACCATAAATATTCCAATTGTCCTTCAACTGATTGCCATTCCATTCCATTTTTTGCAGTCCATCGTTTCAATGAATCAGCTCGATTTGCGTGCCATTGTGCTAAACCAAATGAAGTTCCACTATCTCCAACCGCGGTAGGGTCAAATGCTGACTCGATTGCCATGTTACCAGCAATACCAGCAGCTTGTGATGTAGTTAAACCTTTATTTTTAAAGAACAATATAACGCGATTTGGCATATTTGTTGTATCGACCTGTGGTTTTGGTGCTGGCTTCTCTTTTTCAACACCAAAAATAGATTGTACTGCTTTTGATTTGAAAATACCTGATATAAAATTCAAAGCTTTGCTTGAAAGACTACCGTCATCTTTTGCTTTTTGATATTTTTTTGCAAGTTTTTTCAACGCTTGTTGTGTTTTCGGCCCATTTGTGCCATTTTTCTCTTCATCACCTAAATTAAAACCTAATTTTTTTAATTTTAAGTGTAATTCTTCTATATTTTTGTCACTTTTTGTTACACTATACAATACATTTTCTAAAGAAGGCCATGGGTTAATGGTTCCTGCGTCATATCCTTGTTTAGTTTTATATATACTAAAATGTACGTGCGGATGAGTACCGGTAGCATTACCAGTATCGCCACAAGTTCCAATTAATTGACCTGCTTCGACGGACTGATCATGATCGACATATACATCACTTAAATGTGCATAATAATAACTAATACCATTTTTCTCAATAGTAATAGATAACCCACCTGCACCTATATCTTCTTTTGATACCTTAACAACATTTCCAGTAACACACGCAACAACAGGTTCTCCTTTTGGTGCAAAGATATCAATACCTTTATGTCCACCGCGCGATTGATGTGCTACATCTCCACCGCCGAAATCTGAATTGTGTACTGCAGAATCGCGATCTAATACGTTGTCTCTACCCATTGTTGCAGCATCATATCCAACATTGAAATTTTTAGATCCAATTGGAAATGTTTGCAATAAATTGCTTTGCTCAAATAATATGTTTTTTAACTTTGTCATCTTCCTTGTGCTCGATATGCTTTCGCATAATTTTTACTTGACTTAATTTTACTCATTTTACTTTTTGCATGAACCCCAGGTCGTTTTACTTTTGGTTTTGATGCATAACTACTTGCTGTGTTTATTTTTGCTTTTGCTGCCATGGTTATCCCCTTTTAAAATTTCATATAACGAATACAACCCGGCGAATATCATAATTAAACTGCCTATAATAAATGCAAATAACCTTTTCATATAAATAAATATAGAACATAAAAAAAGTGCGCCATAAAGACGCACTCTCTAACATTAGCCTTTGTAATGTTAATGCCTAAGGTAGCAGGCGCTATTTGCGAAATGCTTCGCGAAG